>Ga0265295_1000659_pt1 | contig 67171 bp, 58 predicted proteins | sample Munlansysbiofilm_FD_192503 | JGI IMG/M metagenome (GOLD analysis project Ga0265295, IMG submission 192503) | Leachate microbial communities from a municipal landfill in Southern Ontario, Canada - Methane capture system biofilm | ecosystem: Engineered > Solid waste > Landfill > Unclassified ...
AGAAACTTCAACAACCATCGGTTCAAAGATCACCTTCGGTCGTTCCTTGCTGATGCAAAGTAAAATCAAATTTTTGTACATTTGCAGTCACAAAAATAAATTGTCCGATTATAGAGGGGCTAAGCCACTGAAAACTATTATTTGGAAGATCTTTTTAGAAAAAAGGACCTTTCAAAATATTCTTTGCCAACTTTTTTATACATCGCTAAGTGGCATTTGTAATGACGCTTCACATACCAATCATTGAACAAAAGGGAAACTGAAAATTTGCTTCAACAAGTGGAAGTTTCTTCCCATTCTTTGGACAGCTTTTAAGCAAAAAGCGGCAACATTTTTTTGATAGAGCAGTAGCTTTCCAAAAAAATCCTGGAAATCATTGTAAATATTAAATAAATCTTTACTTTTGCACTCCCAAAAGCATTTGGCGGGGTAGCTCAGATGGTTAGAGCGTCGGATTCATAACCCGGAGGTCACGAGTTCAATTCTCGTCCCCGCTACAAAATTTAAAGAGCTGCAATTTGCAGCTCTTTGCGTTTTCAGATTCAGCGGAATTTCAATTTTATTTTTTCAGGATGGAATTTCTCGCCAATCCTGTCCCCCCTTAGCTCATGTAGTTTGTTTTTTCTTTCCCCACTTGATAAGTACATTTTGTACATCTTTAAATTTAATGGGTTTGGGCAGGTAATCTACCATACCGGCATTAAGATAACGTTCACGGTCACCCGGCATGGCATTGGCGGTAATGGCGATAATGCTTGGGCGTTCTTCTTCAGGATATTTCTCGCAGATGGCTTTTGTTGCTTCCATACCATTCATAACCGGCATTTGAATATCCATCAGAATGATGTCATATTTCTTACGTTCCATCATTTCAAGGACTTTTCGACCATTTTCAACAGCATCAATCTTATAGCCCATTTTGCTTAAAAGGGTGATGACCAGGTCCTGATTGGTTACGTTGTCTTCGGCAAGTAAAATACGCATCGGAAGCTTTACCGAAAGGTTTTTGTCAATGTTATGATCGGCCAGGTTGTTGCGCCGGCTGCGGGCTTCGGCAATTACCCGAAGTACCTCCTCAAACAGTTCGGCAAGCTTAATGGGTTTCGACAGTTGAGCATCGAATACATCGGTGGGGAGTTTGTTTATTTTGCCCAGTGAAGTAAGCATAATCATGGGTACTTCACCTTTAAAAGGCATTGCTTTAACGGCTCTTCCAAGTTCCAGCCCATCCATGGTAGGCATTTGCATATCAATAACTGCCAGGTCAAAGGGCTCTTCATCTTCTTCGATAATGGCCAGGGCTTCTTGTCCGGATTTGGCCGTAAATGGTATCATGCCCCAGGATTCAAACTGAAGAGTGAAAATATGCCGATTCGTTTCATTATCATCTACTATAAGTACCCGGCTGTTTTTAAGTTCAGGAATTTGTCCCCTCACGTAAAGCTTGGTTTTACCTATGCCTGAAGTGCGAAGTTTAACGGTGAAATAGAAGGTTGAACCTTTGCCTGCTTCACTTTCTACCCAGATGCGCCCGTCCATCATCTCAACCAGATGCTTTGCAATGGCAAGTCCGAGTCCTGTTCCTCCATAGCGGCGGGTAGTAGAAGCATCGGCTTGGGTAAAGGCGTTAAACAGTATATCAATCTTGTCTTTTGCAATCCCTATGCCGCTGTCGCGCACCGAAAACTGCAATTCCTGAAAACCGTCCTCTTCCTTCACTTTCTCAATAGAGATAAACACTTCACCTTCCTCAGTGAACTTTATTGCATTGTTAATGAGGTTGATAAGTATCTGACGAAGACGGGTTATATCCCCGATAAGGAAAGGCGAAACATCAGGCTGAATGAGATAAAGTAGGTCTATGCCCCGTTCAATCGCTTTCTGGGCGAAAAGGTCGAGGGCATCTTCAATGCAGTTTCGCAATTCAAAGGGCGCTTCTTCCAGGTTCATCTTACCCGATTCTATTTTCGAGAAATCGAGAATGTCGTTTATGATGGTCATCAGGTTGTCAGCACTTACCCTGAGTGTTTCTACATAATTCTTCTGTTCAACAGTAAGGTTAGTATCCAGCAGTAAACTGGTCATACCAATCACTCCGTTCATTGGAGTGCGGATTTCATGACTCATCATTGCCAGGAAATCAGATTTCATGCGGTTTTCACGCTCTGCTTCTTCCTTGGCGCTAATCAGCTCCTGTTCCTGCTGTTTTAAATATTCAAAGTGCTTCAGCTCTTCCTTGAGTTTCTGATTTTCCTTGAGTATCTGCTGCTGAGATGCAGATTTTTCTTCGGGCATGGGTTGATTTTCCATAGAAATAAGTACAAGTGTTTTTAATATCTCAACTTAACCGGAAAGGGGCCGGCTAAGAAAGTACTAAATTAGTAATATTTTAGTTGCATTTGCCAGAGTTACCATGACTTTTGACAAAAAAATCAAGATATACCTGTTTATGCCACTTTTTAGCATTTGTAATGCACTGATAAGTGAATATTTTTCAAGGTAATTCAAAAGTAACGGGCTTGTTTTCACTATTTCCTGGTTAATTTGGGCGCCAGATATTTTCCGGTATACGATTGCTCTACTTTAATAAGTTCTTCAGGCAGGCCTTCGAAAACAAGATTTCCGCCTTCGTCACCCCCTTCAGGTCCCAGATCAATTATCCAGTCAGCATTCTTAATCACATCCAGGTTATGTTCAATCACGATTATACTGTGGCCTTTGGCTATCAGTGCGTTAAATGAGGCAAGTAATTTATTGATGTCGTGAAAATGCAGGCCGGTAGTGGGTTCATCGAAGATAAATAAGGCCGGCTTGTCTGATGCGCCTTTGGTGAGGAAGCTCGATAATTTTATCCGTTGTGCTTCGCCGCCACTGAGGGTATCAGAGGACTGACCCATACGCAGGTAACCTAAACCGGTATCTGCAAGTGGTTTCAGCTTCTGAACTATCCGGTTTTCAAGGGTAGAGGAGCCTTCCTGCTTTTCACTAAAGAAAGCAATAGCCTGGTCAATGGTAAGTTCCAGGATGTCGGCAATATTTTTGCCCCTGTACGTAATTTCGAGTGTTTCCTCTTTATAACGACGCCCTTTACAGCTTTCGCAGGTAAGATGTATATCGGCCATAAACTGCATTCCGATTTGCACCATACCTTCACCTTCACACTCTTCGCAGCGACCGCCTTCCACATTAAATGAGAAGAAACCCGGCTTATATCCGCGCGTATGAGCCAGGGGCACATCCGCAAACAAGGCCCTGATTTCATCAAATGCTTTTACGTAAGTGGCCGGATTAGAACGCGAGGAACGCCCGATAGGATTCTGGTCAACCATTTCTACATCGGTAATTTTATGATGGTCGCCTGACAGCCGGTCAAACTGCCCGGTCTTCTCACCATATCCACCATGTATCTTCTTCAGTGCAGGGTAAAGTACCCGTTTTACCAACGAAGTTTTGCCCGAACCACTTACACCGGTGACCGTAACCAATACATTGAGTGGAAATTTAACATCGAAACCTTTCAGATTATTCTCGCGTACGCCTTTAAGTTCAATATAATCCCGCCATTTGCGCCGTTGCCCCGGAACGGGAATCTGCATGCGATGGGTAAGATATAAGGCTGTTAAACTCTTATCATCGTGAATTAAGCCTTCAAAAGGCCCTTCATACATCACTTCGCCTCCATTTTCACCCGCTTCCGGGCCTATATCAATCAAATGATCGGCAGCATGCATAATTTCCTCATCGTGTTCAACCACAATAACTGAATTGCCCAGTTTTTTTAATTGCTGAAGCACGCTAATCAGTTGCTTTGTATCACGCGAATGCAAGCCTATACTGGGTTCATCCAGAATATACATACTGCCCACCAGACTGCTGCCAAGGGAAGTGGCCAGGTTGATTCGCTGTGATTCACCTCCCGACAGGGAAGAGGAGAGCCGGTTAAGGGTAAGGTATCCCAGACCTACCTCACAAAGGAAGTGCAAACGGTTGGTTATTTCGAGCAATAAACGCTTTGAGATCGCATAATCCTGATCGTTAAGTTTTAATGTAGCGAAAAAATGATGTGCCTGAGTAACGGGCATCAGCACCAGATCAGTAATGTTTTTACCACCAATTTTCACAAAAGTGGCATCACTTCTCAGGCGGGTGCCCTGGCATTCGGGGCACAGCGTTTTGCCACGATATCTGCTTAATAAAACCCTGTATTGTATTTTATAGGTCTGATCTTCCACAAATTTGAAGAACTCATTGAGTCCTCCAAAATATTGATTGCCTTTCCAGACCAGTTTACGCTGCTCAGCGGTCAGCTCATACCAGGGTTTATGCACCGGAAAGTCGAATTTGTAGGCGTTTTTTATGAGAACATCTTTCCATTCACTCAGTTTTTCACCTTTCCAGCATGCAATGGCATCTTCATATACAGAAAGACTTTTGTTGGGAATTACCAAATCTTCATCAATGCCGATGATGCTTCCATAACCTTCGCAGGTTTTACATGCACCATATGGATTGTTAAAACTGAACAGGTTGGCCGAAGGTTCTTCAAAAAGGATTCCATCGGCCTCAAACCGGTTGGAAAATGATTCGGTTTTCACTTCCCCGTCCGGGGCCTCATAGCGGCAGAAACATTCTCCTTCTCCCTCGTAAAAGGCCGTTTGCACAGAGTCAGCCACGCGTTGTTTAAGGTCCTCATCGCCGGGGCGGATGGTTATGCGGTCAACAAGTAATTTTAAATCATTGGTCTCATCGGGTAGGTGTTTAAGAAACTCTTCTATACGAATAATCTTGTCCCCTTTTAGCACACGGCTAAAGCCTTGCTGCATCATGATGGTAAGCTGGGATTCGAGGCTGCGGTTGTGTTTTAACAGGATTTCTGCCAACAGGTAAACCTGTGTATCCTCAGGCAGACTGAGCATAAAATCAGTAACATCGGTAACGGTATCCCGTTTGACCAATTTGCCTGATACCGGTGAATAGGTTTTACCAACACGGGCAAAAAGGAGTTTAATGTACTCGTAAACTTCGGTAGAAGTGCCTACCGTAGATCGCGGATTGCGACTATAAACCCTTTGTTCAATGGCAATGGCAGGAGCAATTCCTTTAATTGACTCTACTTCCGGTTTGCTCATACGGCCCAGAAACTGCCTGGCGTAGGCACTGAGACTCTCAACGTAACGCCGTTGACCTTCAGCATATAAGGTGTCGAAGGCCAGTGACGATTTTCCGGAACCAGATAAACCAGTGATGACAACAAATTTATTCCGCGGAATAGCGAGGGATATATTCTTGAGGTTGTGAACTTTGGCTCCTTTGATTAAAATACTTTCTTTCGGGGATAATGATATATCTTTAGATTGAGTCATTTTTTTTTCCATGAAGCACAAAATTAGAAATAATTCACGCTAAGCTTGCATTTGTTAATATAATAAACGTATATTTGTGGCCAACAATATCCCGTAAAGGAATATTAACGCTGTTCAAACCCATTAATCACCAAAAAAAAACTATCGGATAAACCTCTACGCTACTTATTAACCAACAGCAAAGGAGGAGCTATGAATGCCCAATCCATTAGCGATCAAGTGCTAATTCACAGGTATTTATCCGGTAACGAGTCCTGTCTTGAACAGTTGATTACCAGGCATAAAACGAAAGTATTTTCTTACATTTTCATGGTTGTTAAAGACAAACAACATGCAGATGATATTTTTCAGGATACCTTTATTAAGGTAATCAATACCCTGAAGTCAGGAGCCTATAAAGAGGAAGGTAAGTTTATTCAATGGGTGATGCGCATTGCGCATAACCTGGTGATTGATCATTTCCGTAAAGCCCGGCGGCTGCCCATTGTGGAGAATTCCAATGAAGATTATAATCTGCTGGACAATCTCCGGATTTACGATGAATCTGTGGAGGACCGCATGATTACTGAACAGATACACCGTGATGTGAGGGCGCTAATCGATCATTTACCCCCGGAACAACGCGATGTGCTGCTGATGCGTCATTATGCTGACATGAGTTTTAAGGACATCGCAGAACAAACCGATGTTAGCATCAATACTGCCCTGGGCCGTATGCGCTACGCCCTGATAAATCTGCGCAAACTCATCGAAAAAAGGGAAATTTCACTTTCTGTCTGACTTTTATCTTTTATATTCAGGCCTATCTCTCCTGAGGCAGGCTTTTTTTTATGATTAATCAGAAGCGTTGGAAAATCAGATAGCAAACTAAATCTTCGCCTAATCACTTTACTTTTCCTGGCTTTGCCCTGGTTCGAACACAAGCCTACCAGGGTAAATCTTACTAAGCGTTGCGTTAACTAAATTCCTCATGCAGACACACTTTGTAAATTCAAAAAAGCATGATTTTCCCCAAATGGTCAAATTATTTTCAATAGTTCATACTAAAATCATGGTTCGTTCCGTTATTTGATAAACACCTAAAAAACGTGATCAGCCTATGGCAGAAAACTTTACTTCTCATCAATTTCAATCTCAACCGGAAAGCAACAGTGAAAAGGAACTAACCTTTAAAATGAAACAAACCTTATCGCCCAGTAGTGCTACCATCCGTAGTTTGTTGAACTATTCAAAAGCTTTGGTCTCTGTACCAAACAAACTTACAGAAAATTACAGTTTTATACTGTTAAATTAATCCTGTTTTATGTTGGTTAATGAAAAATCGCTCCCTGAATAAGAGGAGCGATTTTTTTTAATCGGATGATTGAAATTACAGAATAACTTTTACGTTTCGGACCTCGTCACCCGTGATTAATTGTATGATATATATTCCTGTTGGAAGACGAAGTTTAAATTCCTGATGGTCAGCGCCACTCATAATTGTAGTGAAAACAGTTACTGCATTGGCGGAAATAATCCGAAGCTCCCCTTTCACCTGGTTTGGATTGAGGAGATGAATAATGCCATTATGCGTATAGGCCTGTAAAGTAGGATTAGATTCAGGTTGTGATGACGGGGAGAATTTCACAAAGAAACGTTGTGGGTTTTCACCTGGCAGGTAATCAAATTTATATTGACTAAGGGCCTTCAGACCAAAACTTACTTCCTTTTGCTTATCGGTAAAAATCACGTTTAGGCTCTGATCAATCCCTGTTGGTGAAAAGTATAAGGTGTAATTTCCGGGATTATTGGCACTAAAGCAAAGGTGTTGCTCAATCGTGGTTCCCTGCCATGGAAACTCATTAATGCTTAAGGGGAGGCCGTCTGTTTCGCTATAAAGCTGAGGCGCTTCGTCGATTCCGAATAGCTTACGGGCATCAAATTTATAATCAAAACTGTGGGTAGCCAGCTCATTCAACCTGAAGTATGCTCTGTCGTCATAGGTGCCATCAGTTACTTCAATTTCAAGTATCGCATTAAGCTCAGCTTTTTTGTACTGAATTTCATTGGCATGTACCCGCGCGGTTTTGGGAATTTGAAAATAGCCACTACCTCTGTTTAAGGCTTTAACGAAGAAACCGGACATGGGTGGGAGTATTCCCTGGCTTAAAGCCCCGACAGATCCATTCCACGAGATGTAATTATAGCCGTTCCAGGCATAAACAGCCGCTTCCGTAGCATTGCAGGGGATTAAATCCCAGTCGAGACTACTTGGATAAGGATTGGCCATCAGGTTCCAGCCATCACGGTTAATATCATTGCTTGTATTATTATAAAGTAACCATGAAACAGGTTCACTCTGTGTGAGCCATCCGATAAAGGTTGCTTTGCCTGATTGCAACCCCTGGTATGAATATCCTTTATCGTGTGAAATAATATTTCTAATGGAATGATTGATCCAGTCCCCGCTTCCTTCCCAATACTCCCTTACCCATATGGCATTCTGGTTATAGGGGAATACATTTCCCCAGGTTGTTCTATTGGAGAGTGGGGAACTGATAAAATGGAATTGATTTGCCGTATTGTCTTTACTGATTTTTACTGATTTTACAGTTAAAAATTCAGATCCGATAAACGATGCTGAATTGCTCATAATAAGTGAGGCACAAATTGCCGGAGTAATTAGGGTAGGGAAGTAGTTTGCCATTTCGGGTATGGTAACCACCGAGGTAGCATCGGGCAAGCCATTATCCCAGTTCAATATGTTGTTCCAATCGTTGTTGGCATTGCCGGTCCAGGCGGTATAATGAGCATCCGAGTCCCTTACAAACATAACCACAGTGTTACCTTCTGAGTCGTAATCCGAGCAGGGATATATCATCCCCGCATTAATGTAATCACCATTCTCAGGAATACAGGTAAATGTTTCGCCGATAAATGAATCCTGATTGCTTCGGTTCCAGATATAGGTAGCCGGCGGTGCATCCTCCCTCCATTCAGGAACAGAGAAGGTTACCGTTGAACCAGCCATGATATCATTATTACTAACCACGATTGGACTGGTTGTATTGTAGTAATCATAAGTACAGATTCCATCCATCCACTGGTTAAAGCAGGCATTGGATGCCAGTATCTTAAATACACCAGCATACACAGGAAACTCGATGGAATATCCGGTACCCTGTTCAACAGAGGTAAAAGGATACACACTGAAACTGTCGTCCTCATCCGGTGCGTAATATACCGTATAGGTTACACCTGGTTCAGACCCATCGAGAAGCAATAATCCGTAATCAAATTCACAAAGATAACCACCCTTGCTGATTAACGTAAAGATTTGGGGGGGGGCACTGCACACCGATATCAGGATGGTGTTTGATAGGTAGAAATACTCTTGCAGACAGGGCACATCATCACCAATGGAAAGTGTGGCATAAATTTCATCTAAGTTTTCCGGCAGGTAGGTAAATTCAGTACCATGCTCATTTGCAGGCTGATCATTTACAAACCAGTTTATTTGAGATCTGTTACCGGCATTAAAGGTTTCGGCAGTAAAGGTTACAGGCTCACCAATAGCCACCTGGCCGGTTTCACAGCTTATGGTTATCCCGGCATTGACTGGAAAAACTGTAGCTTCAAAAATATCAGAATAACCGGTACATGCCCCTGAAGTAACGGTAACCTGAATAAGATCACCATTCGCAGGTACATAAGTATAGGTTGGTTCATTATTTCCCACCGGAGTGTAGTATTTATACCATTGATAAACTGGATCAGGTGCCTGACTTACGTTAGCGTAAAAGGTCACTTCGGTGCCGCTGCAAATTCGGTTTTCACCCGCTTTAATTTTAACTTCAGGCAAGGGTTGTTCGGTAATAACAGCTTCACCATTCATAAAGATACTACCTGCACTATTGGACGCCGATACAGTATAGGTACCTGCATTTTGTAAGCCGAAAGTGAAAGGTTGCCCATTACCCTGGCGGGTTATCATTGTAGGGATATTGTCTTTAACCAGGGTATAAAGTACACCGGGTTCTGAACCATTTAAACCAACCGGCATGCCGGGTGACCCGGCACAGAAAGTGCCTCCTCCGGTAACATTATATATTGCCGGTAAGCCCGGTAAGCGGGGAAACAGGCTATTGTTTCCGGCATTATTAGCCTGTGCCGGGATGCAATTGAAAAGAATGAATATAAAAATAAATCCACGCAACATAGCAAAAACCAATCTTGAATAGTGTCCTTTTTTCATATTAAATGCCCTCAGTATGGATTGATGTGTTATTTATCTCTCATTTGAAAGAATGTAATCTTATCAGCAAAAAAAGCAGCGACAGACGTCCAGGTTTTGAAAGGATAAAATTAGGTGAAAAAAAACTTACTTGCAATTGTTTTGTTAAGAAATGAGAAAATAATTTCTCAATCTTAAGCTTAGATGCACAAGTAGCGCGTTTTATCTTTAATTTTAGCTCATGAAATTTTTCTTTAATTTCAGATTTTACGTACTGATGTTTCTGTTCAGTTTAGGAATTCTTTTTCCCGGCTCGCTGAATGCACAAATGCTATATGGAATCATTACCGATCCCTCGGGTGAACCCATACCTTTTGCCACCGTATTTATTCCACAATTGTCGCTTGGAGCCGCAGCCAATGAAGAGGGACGCTTTGAACTTCATCTTGATTCGGGTGATTATAGTGCCGTCTTTCAAAGTATGGGCTATCAAACAGTTAAAAAAGAATTTTCCTTACTTAGTCAGTCGGTTGAATTAAATGTAGTACTGTCTTCCATGGTTTATGAGTTGGGTGGAGTTGAGATTAAAGCCGGTAAAGAGGATCCGGCTTATGGAATTATGCGCAAAGTAATACGTAAGGCCCCTTTGTATGCGGCAATGACACGTTCGTTCGAGGCAGATGTTTATATTAAAGGAAGCTTATTTATTGAACGCATTTCAGGAATGGTTAAACTGCTTGCCTCCGAAGATTTAAAAGAGGCTAAAATTACTGAAGGCAGCACTTACCTTGAGGAGTCAATAAACGAAGTGTCCTTTACTGCTCCCGATCACATTAAACAAAAGGTGAAGTCCATACAAACTACTTTCCCTTTTGGGCAGGAAAGCAGGTCATCGGGAGCTCTGGGATTCATTTCCGGCAACATTTACAAGCCCGGAGCCTTTGGACGGGCAATATCTCCACTTTCCGCAGGGGCTTTTAATTACTATAAATTCAAATATCTGGGATCCACCCCGGGAAACGATAATACCATTGCAAAAATACAGGTGATTCCCCGCGGTAAAGGAGCCCAATACCTGAGTGGTTATCTTTATATCGTGGAACAACGCTGGTGCATCAATGCCTTAGATGTTACCATTAATGAACAATTGGGCGTGGACCTGCGCTTAAAACAGCAATATTCAGAAGTGAAAGAGGGTGCCTGGCTTCCAGTAAGCAATCAGTTTAGTGTAACGATGGATTTGTTAGGAAATAAAGGGGGCTTCGATTACCATACCTCGGTGAGATACCGTAACCTGGAAGTAGATTTGCCGGATTTTGTGCTGAAGCAGATAGAAGAGTCCAAATCTGTTACAACAACCACTTCCCGCAATCAGGCGCGGATTGCTAAAATAAACCGGAAAGCCAAAAAAATAAGCAACACCACCGATCCAACCACGGCTCAGTCCTATAAAGCTGCCAGACTGTTATCTCAGCGGGAAAAGCTCCGGTTGCGCGATTCACTTAAGGGAGATCATACTTATGTGGAACGTTATACTATGGCCATTGACAGCAACGCCCGCAGACAGGATGCGGCTTTCTGGAGTCAGGTAAGACCCATTCCATTGACGGTAGCTGAGATTAAGGGGCTGGCGGTTCATGATTCTTTGCTTGCCATTAAAGGTTTTGAAGTGGCCGACACCACTTCAAAAAAGAAGAACAAGGCACTCTGGAGTACACTGCTCACTGGCGGGTCGTATTATCGTGACTCCCTCACTTATTTAAAAACCAAGGGAATAATTAATCCACCCGGCGTAAGTTATAATGTGGTTGACGGCTTTGCCTATCAGAGTGAATTCAAATGGGTGAGACGTATTCCGAATCAGAACGTACTTGCGCTCTCCATAGTGCCGGGCTATGCTTTTAGCCGAAAAACATTTATCTGGCATGTTGGCCTTTCACTCAAAAGCGAGAAAAAACTAAAATCATCTTTTACGCTTTATGCAGGTGAGCGCAGCAAAAGCTTCAACGACCATACTGTTTCTACCTTGCCCAATACGATCTATTCACTGTTTCTACGGAAAAATTTACTTCGTTTGTATGAGAAAAAATATTTGGAGTTTGTACACGAGATTACTCCTTTCTATGGCATCAGGCTGAATTCAAAATTAGCCTATGAAGATAATTATGCGCTCGGGAACCACAGCGATTTTTCCTTTTTTTACAAAAAGCAAAAGGAGTTTGCACCCAATATACCCGACAATAAGCTCTTCAGCATGGAGAATCACCAAAACCTCAAAATGGAGCTGATGCTGATTTATCAACCTATGCCTTATTATTATATCAAGGATGGTGAAAAAGTGCCCCGTCCACGGATGAATCAATTGCCTCAGTTCTATGTCGGTTGGGAAAAAGCATTCAGGTTTAACCGCTTTTATGCCCGCTATGATTTTCTTAAAGCCGGTATTCAGCATAAATTTTCACTCGGACTAATGTCTAAGCTCACTTATATGGCTGAAGTGGGAACTTTCCTAAATCCTAATAAACTCTATTTTAATGATTTTAAACATTTTACGACTCAGGAATCTCTTTTGGGTACCACTAATTTTTATCCGGTTTTCCAATTAAACGAATATTATAAATACAGCACCAACAGTACTTACGTGGAAGCTCATCTGGTTTATGAGGATCCATTCCTCTTTTTAAAATTTCTTCCCATCATCCGGAACCGATTGTTGAGTGAAAAATTGTTTTTTAATTATAACTATACTTCTGAATATCATCATTATTATGAATTAGGTTATGGACTGGGTAACCAGATTTTTGAAGTGGGTCTGTTTGCAGGTTTCGAGAATGATACCTTTAAATCAGTCGGCTTTAAATTGGCATTGGTAATTCTCGATTCCCGTGAATTTAGAATTGAAATGTAGCATCCTGGGCGTAATAGTTTTGATGTTAATGTTAATGGGGATGGGGATGTTTACGCTCGGTATTAATTATTCTGCACTTCTCTTGCCAGTAAATGATGGAATATTGAAAATAAAAAACGGCCCGGATAAACCGAGCCGTTTTTTCAATGAAAAAAGACTTTCGCTACAGTTTTGTTTCTTCTGTATGCGCTTTAATATCAGAAAGAACTGCATTGTCGACTAAAACATCGTAATAATAACCTGAGCCGAAATCCTTATTCAGCAGCAGGGTTCCTTCGGCGGTAAGGGTATCTCCCGGCCTGGCCTGCTCATTTGTGGTAATGGTCAGATCAAACTGATCATCGAAACCCGTTCCATCCTGAAGATGTATCCAGTTCTTGCCCATAATATTATTGTTTGCCTTTACTACAACTCCTCTTACTTTAATGGTACTCTTTTCATACTTTTTTCTGTCACGAAACAAGGTTTCCAGCGTAACGCCTCCAACAGCGGGCTCCACTGAAATATCGCTCTTTTTCCCAATCCTTATCCGCCCGGTGGTATTCATACTTTCCTGAGGATTCGGGGTATCCGAGGGGTCCTGTACAAAGTAAATCACGGGAAAGGTTCGGTTCAGGTCTTTACTTACAAAGTCTTTCATTTCCAGGGCATCTGTAAAGTATAGGATATCTCCTGCTTTGGCTTCACGCAAGGCAACAGCTATCCAATATTTATTGTTATTCTCAAAAACCTGAAGATAAGTATAGCTGTTGGCCTGTACTACTTCAATAACCGAAACGGCATGCGTTCCCGGGGGTAGATCTTCTGCACTTTTCCCTGTATTTCCTGAACGATTACACGAAAAGAGGAAAAATAATGCACCCCCCAACATTAGTAATAATGAAAAATTTAAGGCTATTTTCTTCATAGATGATGTGGTTTGGTTAATTGTCGAAGCAAAGATATCGATATATTTACATAAATGAATACACGGAGTTGTTTTAAGCTGATTAATTCACAAAAACAAATTTACACAATTTTGACAAAAATATTTTTTAATCTTAAGCTCTGTTGCACCTATGTTTAATGCCTTTTCCATTCTTAATATCTGCCTGATTTGAAAGAGGAGATTTGGGCTTGTAAGTCAGGGCGCGACTTTGAGTCGCACCCTGACTCCCCTCAAATAGATCAGTTGCCCGCATTTAAGCAGACTCTATTTATATTATTTGAGGATACTAAAGTTCAGTGCGCAGAAGGCAATTTCACTCTAATAAATTATAAAATGATCAGGAATTATCATATAAGCACCCTGAAAGAGCGATAATTTTATATATTCGCAACAAAATGGGATTCACATGAAATTTGGGCACAAAAATATCTGGATTACCGGAGCGGCATCCGGTATGGGTAGGGCATTGGCCATAGCCCTGTCGGGATTTAATGCTCAATTAATTTTGAGTGACCGCGATGAGGCCGGATTGAATGAAACTGCGGCATTGTTATCTAAATCCTCACCTGCAGCCCGCATCCTGATGCTGGATATGGGCAATACGAAAGCCATTAATGATGCTGTTTCATTGATAATATCGGAATTTAAAACCATTCATGCCCTATATCAGTTTGCCGGTATCAGCCAACGATCGCTGGTCGTTGAGACCCCTCTGGAAAACGATCGAAAAATAATAGAAATCAATTTTTTTGGGGTTATAACGTTAGCAAAGGCTATCTTGCCTTCTATGATAGCATCAGGCGGAGGGCAAATAGCGGTAACCTCAAGTATAGTTGGGAAATTCGGCTTTCCGTATCGTTCTGCCTATTCGGCCTCCAAACATGCCATTCATGGTTATTTTGAAAGTCTGAGGGCCGAGAACAGCAAGCTTAATATTCGTGTAAGCATCTTAATCCCCGGAAGGGTACAAACCAATATTTCGAAATTTGCCCTCGATAAGAAGGGACAGGAATATGGCAAAATGGATGCCGGACAGGCCAATGGCATTACTTCCGAAAAGGCAGCTAAACAAATTTTACGTGGATTAAAAAGAGAACGAAAAGAGATACACATTGGCGGCAAGGAGTTGCTGATGTTGCAAATACGTCGTTTTGTTCCTGCTTTATATTATAAATTGGCTACCCGGATAAAACCAGTTTAATTGAAATGCATGGTATTTGAATTAATTAATTGAAAACTTGTGAGAATAAACTGATGAAAGCACAAATAAACGGAATTCAGCAGTTGGGCGTAGGTGTTACCAACATTCATGAAGCATTTGCCTGGTACCGAAAGTACTTTGGAATGGACATCAAGATGTTTGATGAGGCGGCTATGGCCGAATTGATGCTTCCCCATACAAAAGATGAAGTTCGTGAACGCCATGCCATTCTGGCACTCAATCTACAGGGGGGCGGTGGTTTTGAGGTGTGGCAGCATATCGGTAAAAAGCCGGAGCCTGCTACGTTTGAGATCGCTTTGGGCGATTTGGGCATCTGTTTTGGCAAGCTTAAATCAGCAGATGTGCGCAAGGCCTTTGCACAATACAAAACCTGGGGTTTGAATCTGCTCACCGAAGTTACCACCGACCCGGAAGGGAAAGAGCATTTTTACCTCAAAGATGCGTATGAAAACATTTGGGAAGTATGCTATGATGCGAATGTTTTGAAGCCGCAAAAGTCGGTGAACGGTGGTGTTTATGGCGTTACGATAGGTGTAGTTGATTTGGAGGTAAGTCTTCCGATTTATCAGAAACTGCTGAAGTACGATTCCCTAGTTTATGACAAGGCCGATGTTTTTCACGATTGGCAGGGCGTTCCCGGCAGCGACAAAAAGTGTCGGCGCATGCTGCTTCGTCCTTCAGTGAAACCAAACGGTGCTTTTAGCCCACTGCTGGGGCCTTCATGCATTGAGCTGGTGCAGCAGTTGGAAGGCAACCCAAGAGATATTTATGAAGGCCGCATTTGGGGCGATCCGGGATTCATTCACATCTGTTTCGATATCAATGGAATGGATGCTTTGCGTCAGGAGGTTAAGGCCTCAGGTTTTCCTTTTACCGTAGATAGTGCTATTGATGCAGATACATTTGGCATGGGAGAAGCTGCAGGTAGTTTTGCATATATTCAGGCACCCGAAGGAACGCTCATTGAGTTTGTGGAAACCCATAAAATTCCATTGGTGAGAAAATTAAACTGGTTTCTCGATCTTACCAAACGAAAGCCCGGCCCATTGCCAAAATGGATGTTTGGCCTTTTCTCCATGATGCGTATTAAATAATTGCCTGAATAGCCTGAAGTATTATGATTAACCCTTAGTTCCCCTTGCGAAGAGTGGGTTTTCTTAATTTTGGCATCCATTGGAGGTTTTTGTTTTGGTTTATTTGTAAGCCATTCCTACATAGAGTAAAATGGTTGTAATTGCTTAACTTTGCAATAAACAATAATGGTGTGTATGTCAGTTAAATTAACCCTTCCGCAGCGCTTCAAATCGGTAATAAATTGGTTTGAGCAAAATATGCCGGTGGCTGAAACCGAACTCCGTTATACCGATCCCTACGAGCTTATTGTTGCCGTTATGCTTTCGGCACAATGCACAGATAAGCGCGTAAATATGCTTACACCTCCATTTTTCCAGCGTTTCCCTACCATTCTTAGTCTATCAGAAGCAAATCATGAAGAAGTTTTTAGCCTTATTGCCTCTTGTTCCTACCCGAACAATAAAACGAAGCATCTTATTGGTATGGCCCGCATGCTGATGGATGATTTTGGAGGAGTAATACCCGGTGATGTGGAAACTTTGCAAAAACTGCCGGGAGTCGGCCGAAAGACAGCCAATGTAATTGCTTCGGTAGCTTTTAATATTCCGGCCCTTGCTGTTGATACCCATGTACACCGGGTAGCCCGGCGCATTGGCCTCACATACAGGGCGAAAACTCCACTCGAAACGGAAAAGCAGTTGCTTAAATACATCCCTGAAGAAAAACTCACTATAGCTCATCACTGGCTTATCCTTCATGGAAGGTATATTTGTGTAGCACGAAAACCAAAATGTGAAGAATGTGGATTGGCACCATTTTGCCGGTACTATGCTGAAATGAAACAAAAAGAAAAAGCAAAAGAGAAAGATTATTAATGTGTATTGAACCAGACAGCAGCTTGTCTGTTCTTTTAAATGTTTAAACTTAAATTAGATGGAAGAACTTAAAAAAGGCCAAAAGGCCCCAGATTTTACTGCTACCGATCAAAGTGGCAATCCCATAAAACTCAGCAATTACAAAGGAAGCAAAGTAATTCTTTATTTTTATCCTAAAGACAACACTCCCGGATGTAATGCGGAAGCATGCAGTTTGCGTGATGGATATGATGATTTATTAAGTAAGGGTTTTAAAATTATCGGGGTAAGTCCGGATAATTTAAAGTCCCATCAGAATTTTACTGAGAAATTTAGCCTGCCTTTCCCTCTAATCCCAGACACTGGGAAGGAAATCATTAAAGCTTATGGTGTGTGGGGGCGTAAAAAATTTATGGGTAAGGAATATGACGGCGTTTTTCGCACCACCTTTATCATCGATGAAGAGGGTAATATTGAATCCATAATCAACAAAGTGGATACCAAAAAACATGCAGTACAGATTTTAAACCTGTAAAACTGCATGCGGTTTTCCATAACTTATAAACAATTTGACCATCTGGTGATATTATTTTCTTCGTTGGTCATTTGTTTTTTTATCTTTGACACAAGAATAGCAGATTGAGACTTTAACAATAATAATATAGCAAATCGTCATGAGTAAAGATCAAAAAGAGAACAATCAGGAACGCTTGAAAGCCCTGCAGTTGACCATTGATAAAATTGAGAAATCTTATGGTAAGGGCGCCATCATGAAGTTGGGAGATTCTCCGGTAGAGGACATGGCTTCCATTTCCACAGGCTCCATAGGCCTGGACCTGGCATTGGGGATAAACGGCCTGCCCAAGGGACGCGTAGTTGAAATTTATGGTCCTGAATCTTCGGGTAAAACTACCCTTGCCCTGCATGCGATAGCAGAAGCTCAAAAGTTGGGTGGTATTGCTGCATTTATTGATGCAGAACATGCCTTTGATAGGTTTTATGCCCAGAAACTCGGCATTAACATTGATGATTTGCTGATATCACAGCCCGACAACGGTGAACAGGCACTTGAAATTACCGAAAATCTGATCCGATCAGGAGCCATTGACATTATTGTGATTGACTCCGTAGCAGCCCTGACCCCACGCAGCGAAATTGAAGGTGAAATGGGCGATTCAAAAGTTGGTCTCCATGCCAGGCTGATGTCGCAGGCCCTGCGCAAGCTCACCTCTACCATAAGTAAAACCGGCTGCTGTTGTATCTTCATCAATCAGTTGCGTGAAAAAATCGGCGTGATGTTTGGAAATCCCGAAACCACTACTGGTGGAAATGCCCTTAAATTTTATGCTTCCATCCGTCTGGATATCCGGCGTGTTTCACAAATTAAAGAGAATGAGAGTATTGTAGGTAACCATGTGCGGGTTAAGGTGGTGAAAAACAAAGTGGCTCCTCCTTTCAGACAAGCTGAATTTGATATAATTTATGGTGAAGGTATTTCACGTATGGGCGAAATTGTGGACATGGGCGTTGACCAAAACATTATTAAAAAAAGTGGTTCCTGGTTTAGTTATGGCGATACCAAGCTTGGACAGGGAAGGGAAGCGGTTAAAAAGTTACTTAGCGATAATCCCGAACTGGCTGACGAACTCGAAGCCAAAATTCGCGAAGCCATAGCCATAAAGTAAAATTAAAAATACTTCATTATTTTTCAGGCAACCTTTCATCCGATGAGACGTTGCCTGAATTGTATTAACTTTGTCGGCTTAAACGACAATTCTATCCATCAAATCCTTAAAATGAAATTTCGAATTTTGGCAGGAGTTGCTTTGTCAGTTTCACTTACGCTGCTATCAGGCTGCAATTCCGATCAGCCGGGTGCCGATAGTCATCAAAAAGCAGATATTGTACTTGAGGATACCCTCACCATGCTCAATCAGGCCATTGTAAATCAGCCTGCTGCTGTTGCGCCTTATCTGGAAAGAGCTAACTTCTTTATAAAGAAGGACAGCCTTAATCTGGCGTTGAAAGATGTGAACAGTGCCCTGGAAATTGAGGAAAATAATCCTGAAACTTATGCCGTATTGTCTGATGTTTATCTATACTCAGGCAAAGTCCAGCGGGCCCTGGATGCGCTTAAGAAAGCTCAGGAACTGAATGCTTCCAACGCACAGTTTGATGTAAAGATGGCGCGGATTTACCTTACCATGAGTGACTACAAACAAACGTTTGAATCACTTCGAAAGGCACTGAAAAAAAATCCAGAAAATGTGGAAGCACTTTTTATCAGTGGGCTCGCCAATGAGGAGATGGGTGATACTGCCAAAGCCATTGAAAATTACCAGATGACGGTAGCACGCAATCAAAAGCATTTTGATGCACTGAAACAACTTGGGATTTTGTTTGCCATAAAAAAGGACAGGTTGGCCATTGATTACCTTCGGAATGCTTTTACGGTGCGTCCAGGATCTGTGGAACCCCTTTATATACTGGGTATGTTCTATCAGGAAAATAATGATCCGGATAAAGCGCTGAATGTTTATAATGAAATTTTATTGATCAGACCTGATTATAAGCTGGCTCAGTATAATAAGGGATACGTTTATCTGATTTATAAGGAGGATTATCCCGAAGCCATATCGGCTTTTACTGAGGCCATTCAACTTGATGCCGCTTATGCCGATGCTTATTTTAACCGGGGATATGCCTATGAATTAAGCGGAAATAAGGAGAAAGCGCGCGAAGACTATCGTAAAGTGTTAACAATGAGCGTAAATGATGAGAAAGCTGTAACGGCACTCAACCGTTTGGATCAAAAATAAAATCGCCACTCAACATCTCCTGTTTTATTTTCTTAAGATCTTCGCCGACTTTAATAACAGTTGCATTGATTTCTGAAAGTTGATTTTTTATTGCGGCCTCATTGAACTCTTTGCCTTCCTCTTCGAACAAATCAACCGCAGTTTTTTCGAAATTTTTTATCATTTCAAAAGCTTCCGGCGCCGAAAAGTTTGAAATCACCCCTTTTAAGTTATGTGCCGTGAAGCGAAGTGCTTTAAAATCACGCTCTTCAATGTTCTTAGCGAGTCTCTCCAGCTTTCCCGGATATTCATCAATATAAATATTAATGATTTCAATGATAACATCCTGATCGAAAAGCTGATAGGTTTCCCTGAAGATATTTCTGTTTACCATGTTAATGTTAAAACTCCCCTAAGTCTAATTTTTATCAAAAGTACATTTTTTCTGGACTTAAAAATAAGGTTGTATGTCAAAAATATTGTTGTGATAGAAAGTGGCTGCAAAGAAAAATAATATGTATTTGAATGTCAGCATGGTATAATGGCATTTTTTTTATGGGGAGTCAGGGTGCGACTTTAAGTCTCGCCATGACTTGCGGCCCAAAAAATAATATTGTGTCAAAACTGTGTAAATCTGTTTTCGTGAATTAAGCAGGCTAAAAACCGGTTTACGGCGAATGTTCTGTGTGGATTGATACGTCTGAGTTCTTTTTGAGTTTTTTTTCTTCAATTTCCTTTTTTAAATCAGACAGTTGGCATCCCGAACAATCACTTACGCAGCTTTCACAGCTTTTGGTTGGATTGCGTAACATGCGGACTATTTTATATCCCGCAAATATAAAGGCGAGGATAATAATTACAATGGCGATGATTTCCTGTGTATCAAGCATAATCTTATGAGTTAATGTTAACACCAAATTCAGTTAAAAGTTGGCTGGGTGATGGAAAATAACCGGCGATGATGTGGTAAATTATCCAGGCACACAAGGCCAGCATTATCAGCGCCCACAGCCATGCTGGCAGCCGCGTGGTACGTGCCAGATTTGTAATATCCCCGGCCTTTCGGGGTTTGGTTAAACCAAGCAGTATAATCTGAATGGTTGAGATAATCGCTTCAGCCAATGCGATAAGGATCAGACCGGTTAAAACCCATTCGGCAACCTGGGGTGGAGCCTGAGTAAAACTTACCGTCAACAGTACAATAAACAAAGCCAGCCAGATCATGCCGAAGGTGTTGCGCACAAAAAAGGTAAGGTGGATAAGCGCTAAGGAAATAAGTGCAATATAACCTGCTTGATAATATCCATTTCTCAGAAGCGCAAATAGTGCCAGAATGCTCAAAGCTGCAAAAGGATATCCGTTTAGTGAAATGAGTGTGGATTTAAGTCTGGAGTTGCTACTGGTAGATGCCGATCCGGATAAGTCGCTGTTAAGCCTGACTTCATGCACTGTTCCATTGAGCAGTATAGCCATCAGCATATGACCCGATTCGTGTAACAGGGTATTGAAAGTTCTTAGGATTTTACCGATCACGGGAATCCTGACAAGCAACATTGCAGCCAGCATAATCAGATAAAATACCGATGCAGGATAAGATGAGGTCATATCGGTGAGTTTTATCAGACAAACAAGCTTCCAATCTGATAAACCAACAGTGAGGCAAGATAGGCAAGAGACGTGGTATATACCACAATAAAGAGTGCCCACCGCCAGTCTCCCGATTCTTTGCGAATGGCAGCCACCACAGCTATGCATGGAAAATATATCAGTATGAAAAGCATAAAGCTGAAGGCAACCAGGGGTGAAAATACTTTTTCGCCTTTTTTGGGACCAATCTGATATGTTTGCTCCTGAATGCGTTCAATAAGAGAAGCTGAACCTTCATCACTCTGAAGATCAGTTTGGTAAAGGACTCCAAGGGTTCCAATGGTAATCTCCTTGGCCGCTATCCCTGTGATGATAGCCACACTCATTTTCCAATCAAACCCAAGCGGTTTCATTGCAGGTTCAATAAAACGGCCCATATCACCAATGTAGGAATTCATCTGCCGTTCACTCTCCCGGGTAATTTTTACCTGATTTATGTCTCGCTTCTCCTGCATCCTGATTTGAGCTATGATTTCTTCACTTTGTTGTGTCTGAAGTATTTGTTTTGAATACTGGTCCTGAATGGTCACTATCCGGGCGTTGTATTCCGGATCATTTTCAGTAGTTCTGGGAAAATAGCCCAAGACCCAGATAATAATTGAGGCCAGTAAGATTACTCCGCCAATCTTACGAAGATATTGTTCTGCCCTGTTCCACATATGCTTAAGAACGGATCTTAGGGTGGGGACGCGGTAGGGGGGGAGCTCCATTACAAAGGGCACATCGGCCTTGGTTAATACCGTTTTCTTCAGAAGCAGTGCCGTTACTATGGCCAGCGATACACCAATGGCATACATGGCAAACAATATGGTTCCCTGGTAGCTCACAAAAAAAGCACTGATAAAGAGTACATATACAGGCAGTCGGGCACTGCATGACATAAAGGGATTTATAAGCATGGTTACCAGCCTGTCGCGACGGCTTTCGATGATGCGCGTGGATAAAATGGCGGGTACATTGCATCCAAAACCCATCAGTAATGGAATAAATGACTTCCCGTGTAAACCTATCCTATGCATGGCTTTGTCCATAATAAATACCGCCCTTGCCATATAGCCAGTATCTTCCATTAAAGAGATAAACAGGTAGAGCAGAATGATGTTGGGCAAAAAGATAATTACTCCGCCCACCCCTCCAAGCATCCCTTGTATCAGCAAGTCCTTCAACATTCCATCTGCCATCATGGCATCTACTTCCAGCGAAACATAATTCACCAGTGATTCAATCCATTCCATGGGATACTGTCCCAGTTTAAAAGTTCCGTAAAAAGTAAACCACATCAGGAAAATAAAAATCGGGAATCCCCAAAGCTTGTGCGTGATGATGGTATCAATGACTTCACTTTTTTTGCGCTGTATAACCGGATTTGGCGTGAATGTTTCGCGAATTGCTCCCGCGATAAAGCCATATTTGGCATCGGCTATCAAACTTTCCGTATCCTGACCTATGGTGGTTTCGATCTGCTCAATCTGCCGATCCACTTCTTCAATAATCTCATCGTGATTGGGCAGGGTTTCTGTCAACACCTCGGTAGCGCGATCCTTTTCAAGCAGTTTAATGGCACAAAACCGTGATGATATTTTATCGAACATGCTGAAGTTGCCAGGTTTCCGCAACTTTTGCTGAATTGCATTGATGCCACCCTCCAGGGTTTCTCCATAATTGATGTGGATATGGCGTATGGTTTTATCACGACCCTCGTAAACTTCTATAATTTTATCGAGTAGGGCATCTATCCCCTTGCCCCTGGAACCTACCGTAGGAACAAACGGAATACCCAATAGCTGACCTAAATATTCGTAATCAACAATGTTACCGGCCCGTTGTAGTTCATCGTACATATTGAGGGCACCCACAAGGCGGATGTCCATATCGATGAGCTGTGTGGTAAGGTATAAGTTGCGCTCAAGGTTGGAACTGTCAATGATATTAACTACCACATCCGGAACAGAATCAACGATGAAGTCGCGCACATACAATTCTTCGGGACTAAAAGCACTGATAGAATAGGTGCCGGGTAAATCGGTAACCACAAAAGTATAATCTCCCCTCTTAAGGCGGGCTTCTTTGGCATCCACCGTAACGCCGGAGTAGTTGCCTACTTTTTCACGAGATCCTGAGGCCAGGTTAAATAGGGTGGTTTTGCCCGAATTGGGATTGCCAACAAATGCAATATGAATGGTTTTCCCTTTTTTATGGTAGGAAGTTTTTATTAACTGACCATTGATTGAACTGTTGGCTACATTTCCATTGGTGTTTCTCTGATGGTTCAGCTCTGTGACTATTTCGATGAGCCTTGCTTCGCTGTTGCGCAACGATACGTTGTAGCCCATTACATTGTATTCCACAGGATCCATCAGGGGGGCGCGTTGAATCATGCTTACCTCTTTGCCTGCTACAAAACCCATTTCAAGAATGCGCTTGCGAAACGCACCCCTGCCTTTGATCTTTACGATAATGCCTTTGCTTCCGGGAGTAAGATCAGCCAGTGTCAATTGCTTCTTATTTAGAATGTTTATAAATTACGGCAAAAGTAACTAAATAAATATTAGCAGAAGCCAATATTCAATTCTAAATAAGGGAATATGAACGCAGGTTCATAACTGGTCTGCATCCTTCAGAAATAGTAAATGTAACGCATATTGTGCACGGATGATGGAAAGGCCGGATCGCTCTCTAAACCACAGACTGATGTTGGCAACGGCATTTTCGCGACTGGAGTGCTTTTTCTGATAAAGCATCAGAAAGTCCTTCATATCCTGATAGATGTCAGCCAGACACTCACCAAGGCTAAATTTTTCGATGTCTGTAGTTTCATCATGGGCATCCTGGCTCATCCAGAAGTGATCATCCGGATAAAATTTATTGCGAATGCTGTTAAATAAGTCTTCCCATACTTCTTCAATTACATATCGTTCTGATTCCTCAGGATTTGAGGGCGTTAAAATTGGCACCAGCGAGGCTTTTAAATAAAGTAATGGCAATATGTGTCTGAAGTAATTGAGGATGTCGTGTTTACTGTATTCATCTGCTTTTTCAACAAATAAACAATATTCATTGGCTACAGTGAGCAATTCGACGACCTGCCTGGAATAAACCGGATGCGAGCTTATGTCTTCCATATTTTTTTTTGCAAAATTACATTAAACTGATTATAATCCCGGCAGGAATCTGCGGCCGTTTTACCTGAATTCAGGGATAGCAGGAGGATTTATTCCAAAATACTCTAAGTTAACCTGACTTGTATTTCCGACTTCAAACAGTAAGTTTCTTCCCGGAGTATCTGAACGCGGGAAGATGGTAAATGAAAACTGGAAAGTGGAAAAAACCAGGTTCTCATTTTTAACCCTGATACCCAAACCAATGGCCGGATACACTGGATTCTTAAAAATGTTTCTATTTGCGGATGAAATCATTGCCATTTCAATAAAACTATAAGGCGCAAAACGAAATCCGAGAATATAGTAGGAAGTAAAAAGAACAGCTTCGGCCCTTAGGCTAATGCGTTGCCTGCCCATATAATCAAAATTATTATAGGTATTGGTAAACGGATCGTTATTTAGCTGCAGCAAACGATAATGCTCCCGGTTGATGCCCGAGAGATAGTGCAGTTGAAAGAAGTGGCGTATGCGGTTATTCCCTGCCTTTATTAAATTGGAAATATAAAACAGATCTGCCGAAATAAAACCATCCGTAAATGCACCTTTATGCCAATATCCACCCAAATTGATTCGACTATATAAATAAGCTGAGTGATATATTTTATCTCCCCTTAAGAAATTTAATGCAGTATAAGTGCGAAGGGCCTGATCAAATTTTTCATAGCCGAGGGTTACTTCTGCCAGATAACCAATGGGTATATCTTCAGTTCGACCAAATCCAAAGATCATATTGTTGCGATAAAAACCGCTTTTTAAGAAATTAAAATTTACAAGATAACGTTTAAGACGTTTAAATTCAGTGATTTTGTTGTCAGGAACAGGTGGTGTTTTCAAATAATAAGTTTGGGTATAACGACCTGCAATGGCTGCCTGTGTACGCAGCTTCCTGATGCTTTTATCCCGCTCAATAATCGTGGCATATCCGCTCCACAAATCCAGATGATTATAGCTGTATTCCGGCCGAAAGGAGAGACTGTCATAATGGATTAAGCGGGTAAACCTTCCAAGGGTCAATCCGCCTCCAAACCGGGTTTCCGGTGTAATAAACGGTTTACTGCTCTTAATGGCAAGGGCCTTCCCGTCAGGTGCAGATTTCCAAAAGAATTCTGCATCAATAAAACTGCCCTTTATATTTCGAATTTTATAGGCCCCTTCACTTAAATAAAGAGCGGGGTTATCCTTTATATCGTAATCTATCTTTTGCTCAAACTTATGACCACTGCCAAAAATATTGCTGTTGGTAAAGGTTAAACTGCTTCGATTTAAGTCCGTGGCCTGAAAGTCAAAGCCAACAGGATATACATCTTTTATAATAAGTATAACATCAACACTGTCATTTTGCGGAACCGCTTCCACAATAAACCTCGCATCATTAAATATAGGTACCGAGCGTATGAAACGCTCATTGTCTGCAAGTGTTAAAGGCTCTAATGCATCACCGGGCTTAATCAATAAATACTTTTTGATTGCCGACGTCATAGTATTGATGTGGGTGGAATTCAGAAAGCTTTCCAATTTAGTTACAGTATAGGTGGTATCATACACCGAGGTGCCGAACGCACCTAATTTATGTACCATAATTTTACGAACCGGCTTTCCCTTAAATTGCTGGTAAATAGAAGTAACTTCCTTTCCTTCATTGACTTCTTCAATGGAGATTTTGTTTTTCTTAAAGATAAGGGGATATAAATTTTTCCATAAAAAGCTGCTGTCCTGCCTGGCCTCCAGTTTACCGAAGAAATCTGCGGTTTGTTGCTTGCGGTTGTCAATATTGTTCAGGTGGTTCTTATGCTTATTGATTGTCGTTGAATCCTTCAGAATCAGGAAAAGGGTGTCGGTGTGAATTCTGGAAGTATCGGGGCGGGTAATGGTATCTACGGTAAGCTGGGCCACAGCTATAAATGGACAAATCACAAACAACAAGACTAAAGTTGTGTGTCGAAGCAGCCTGTTCTTAAAGAATGATTTTAAAGAGTGATGCACAAAATCAGGATTGAATTTAAGCTCATTTCGTGTACCAAATTAGTAAAAATTTCTTGAGATTTGGTGTTTTACTTGCGGGCATTGGCCTGATGTTGAAAAAAAGAAAAGAGGCTACTTTAAAAAGTAACCTCTTTCTCAATTTCCAGCTATGGAAAATATTACACTCTTTTTTCTTTAATTCTGGCTTTTTTACCTTTAAGCTGACGAAGGTAGAAAATACGGGCACGGCGCACAACACCGCGTTTATTGACTTCAATTTTATCAATAAAAGGAGAAACGATAGGGAAAATTCTTTCTACACCGGTATTTCCTGATATTTTCCGAACCGTAAAGGTTTCGGTAACACCGGCCCCATTGCGCTGTAAAACAACACCCTGAAATTGCTGAATGCGTTCTTTGTCGCCTTCTTTGATTTTATAGTGAACAGTAATGGTATCCCCTGCCTTGAAACTGGCATGTTCCTTCACTTCTATGAAGGTTTCCTCAACATACTGTACTAACTTATTCTTGCTCATTATTTTAGGTATTTTGATTGTTGCGTTTTCCAAAAATGAGTGCAAATATACGACAAAATATTTTTAATAAACAAGCAGCGCTTAAAATAAAATAATTTTAAGCCTCCCGTCACAAGTCAAAATATCACTCATCAAGTAGTTGAGGCCGGCGTTCCGCAGTGCGTTTCAGTGATTGATTGTAATTCCAGAGTGCAATCTCTTTATCGTTGCCCGAGAGCAATACATCGGGCACCTTCCAACCTTTATATTCTGATGGGCGGGTATATACCGGCGGACTGAGCATATTGTCCTGAAATGAATCGCTAAGCGCTGAAGTTTCATCGTTAAGCACACCGGGCAGCAGCCTGACAATAGCATCAGTAACCACAGCAGCCGCAAGTTCTCCACCCGAAAGTACATAATCACCAATAGAAATCTCACGGGTAATATAATGTTCGCGCAAGCGCTCATCAATGCCTTTGTAATGTCCACACAATAAAATAAGGTTTTCACACAAGCTCAACTGATTGGCTGTGGATTGAACAAATAAGCCACCATCCGGAGTCAGAAAGATAATTTCATCATAACTCCGCTCTGACTTGAGCTTGTCGATGCAGTCGGCTATGGGTTGTACCATCATTACCATGCCTGCCCGGCCACCATAGGCGTAATCGTCCACATTTTTATGTTTACCGGAGGCGTAATCTCTGATGTTGTGCAGGTGAATATCAGCCAAACCTTTATTTACCGCCCGTTTAATGATAGATTCACTAAAAGGACCCGTAAACATTTCCGGAAAAATGGTCAATACATCAATGCGCATTACTTTTTTTTGCAAAAGTAAGCCTTCCCATTAAACTTTGTGTTTATTGTTTGATTTTTGGTTGCCGTCATCCTGTTTAACAAGTCAGGAACTTTTACTTTAGTCGTTACTTTGTCCAAACCACTCGGGGAAGAAGCATATTCAGATTTGAAATCATTAAAAAAATAGATAGGTTTGCATTCGTTAATCCGCTGCTGAATATGCGCTTTAAAATCGACTGGTTCGTTCCACTGTTGTTGCTGATGATTGTTTTGGGCCGGTTTTTACCCGGACCAGGACTGATGACCGGTTTTTTCTCGCTCAGAACGTTTGCTGAAGTGGGAATTTCCGCAATATTTCTGCTTTATGGATTAAGCCTGAGTCTAAATACCCTCTGGAAAGGCATGGCCCATTGGAAACTACATCTTGTCATTCAGCTTACCACCTTTTTAATCTTTCCGGCTATTGTGCTGGCTGTAAAACCCTTTATACCGGCCGGTCATTTGATGGAACTTTGGCTGAGTGTTTTTTTTCTGGCGGTACTGCCATCCACTGTTTCCTCGGCTGTAGTTATGGTGTCGCTGGCAGGAGGCAATGTTGCAGGAGCGGTATTTAATGCGACCTTATCCAGTATAGCCGGTATTTTTATTGCACCCCTGTGGATGAGTATCTTCACATCATCAAATGCTGGAGCAGGGGACAATGCCGAAATCTTTATTAAGCTGGGATATCAGATTTTACTCCCGCTTTTCATGGGTTTGCTGCTAAATAACAGACTTCACTTTTTAATGAAACGCATGGGCAAATACACCCGGTATTTTGACCAAACGGTTATTCTTGCCGTAGTTTACACCTCATTCAGTGCTTCTTATCGTTCTGGTATTTTTAAAGATATGGGTACGGGAATCATATTGTTGATAATGCTGTTTTTAATCTTACTGTTTGCACTGGTTAATGGCTTTGTACTGGTGATGGCAAGAAGGTTTAAACTTTCTACTCCCGATTTGGTTACCGCGCTGTTTTGTGGTTCTACCAAGTCGCTCATGCATGGTAGTGCGATGTCGAAAGTGATATTTACTACTGCGGCACAGGGTGGATTGATGCTGGTTCCCTTGCTGATTTATCATTCTATGCAACTCGTTATTACCGGTGTTATGTCACAGCGTTTTGCCAAACGCCTGATGAAGGGGCAGCACTAATTAAAGATTCAATTGAGTAAGAATATTACTCATTATTTCTAAAGACTACGCTTAATATTTTTGCAGAGAATAGTAATTTTTGCTGTAGGGATGTTCTCTCGTAATTTGATGGGGACTCAATGAAGACAGCCAGGCAATGGCTTCGGATTTTGAAATAAACACTCCAATCTGAGGAGTGGTGCCCGAAATCATCACTTCCTGCCCGGAGTATATGATCGAATTTAAAACAAATGCTATTTTTTTGATTTCGCTCTGCGTGAGCTGGGGGAGAAGATAGTTTTTAAGCCAGTGGTGAAATGCGGGTCTCCGTTGGAATAGCCTGGCTGAAACATGAATGATTACGTTTTCCACACGTTTATTTACAGCTTCTTTAAAAAAATATTGCAATTCAAGTACATATTCAGATAGGAATTCCTGTTCACCAATAATATGCTTATTGCTGATAAGCAAATTAAACAATTTGAGATATTCGTAATTTCCCGATGGACCATGAATACTCATTACTAAAAATTAGGCTTTCAAATATAGTAAAATATTTCGAAAAACCCAATTGATTAGTAAAAATATTAATCAAAAAAAAATATTCCTGGTCTAAATTAAATTTTTACTAAAATCTTACCCTGCAGTTTCCCCTCTAACATCTTAGCTAAATATTCCGGAGTTTCATCTAGTGAAATGGTTGTGACGAGCGTGTAAAGATTTTTTGGCTTTAACTTTTCTGCAATGAGATTCCACAGGTAGATTCGCCGCTGCCGGGGTGTTTCGGCTGACGCAATACCAACCAGCCGTATTGCCCTCAGGATAAATGGGAAAACGGGTACATCCAGTTTATTGGAGGCAATCATTCCGCAGTTAGCAACTATGCCTCTTTCGCGGGTAGAAAGCAGGACGGTGGACAGTGTATTTCCTCCAACTGTGTCAAGGGCTGCCATCCATCTCCCCGGAAGCAACCCCCTGCCGGAGGTATCATTCACCGACTGACGGTCAATCACTTCCTCAGCACCCAATTGCCTGAGCCATTCCGAAGCTTCCGGCTTTCCGCTGGAAGCTATTATCTGATAACCATTTCGTGCCAGCATCGCAATGGCCATAGAACCTACGGCACCCGTAGCTCCGGTAATTAAAACCTTATCTTCCCCCGGCTTTATACCATGTTCCATAAATTCAGCAATAGCACTGGCAGCAGTAAAACCGGAAGTGCCAAGAATCATACTTTCTTCAAGACTCAGTCCTGTGGGTTTATTTACCACCCATTCTTCCGGTACGCAGATATATTCAGCCAGGCCGCCTGCCGTATTCATGCCAAGATCATAGCCGGTAACAATCACTTCGTCACCAGGGTTAAAATTTTCTGTTTTGTTGGTTACAACCCCTGCGGCATCAATTCCGGGAGTGTGCGGATAGTTGCGGGTGATGCCTTTATGGCCACTGGCAGATAACGCATCTTTGTAATTTAATCCTGAAAATTTCACCTCAATGATTACTTCATGCCGGGGTAAGTTACTTATGGGTAAGGATTTAACTGCCATGTGATATTGCCCGTTTTCATCCGGAGCAACCAACAGTGCACGATAGGTGGTAGCAGGAGTAGCTGTCTTCATAGGAAATAAGTTTTTTTGCAAAAGTAACTATAATGAAACAAGCGGTAATAAAGTAAAACCTTTTAAGCAGGACTGGTTTACTATGACTTTAATTTATAATTTTGCCCGTTCAAATCACTCAGGTAACTGGAAACACTTAGATTCTCATCATAAAAAACTAAAAGACATGGCAATACCCATCATTACGGCTGAAGAAGCTGCTTCATACATCAATCATGACGACACGGTAGGTTTTAGTGGATTTACACCTGCCGGTTCAGTTAAAGCCATTCCGGTAGCTTTGGGCGAACGTGCGAAAGCCTTGCATGCTGAAGGCAAACCCTTCAAAATCGGAATGATAACAGGAGCTTCAACCGGTGATTCTCTTGATGGCTCTCTTGCACGCGCTGACGCTGTTAAATTCAGAACCCCCTATCAGTCCAATGCAGATATGCGTAACCTGATTAATGCCGGCAAAGCAGAATATTTTGATTCTCACTTATCGGTGGTTGGCCAGCAAATCAGATATGGCTTTTTGGGTAAAATCAATTGGGGTATAATAGAAGCCTGCGATGTGACTGAACAGGGAGAAATTGTGCTTACAACAGGCGTAGGTATATCACCCACTGTATGTCAATATGCGGATCGTTTACTTATTGAAGTGAACGCTTTTCACCCCAAAGGCCTCAGAGGAATGCACGACCTTATGGTAGTAGCTGATCCCCCCCATCGTCGTGAAATCTCCATCTATAGCCCCTCTGACAGGGGAGGAGCTGAAGTAATAAAAGTGGACCCTGCCAGGATAGCCGGCATAGTGCTTACAAACAAAGCCGATGAAGTAAGCGGTTTCAGCAAGACGGATGAAGTCACCGATCAGATTGGGCGGAATGTAGCTGATTTTCTGAGCGGTGAACTTAAAAAAGGAGGTATTCCGTCTTCATTTTTACCCCTGCAGTCAGGCGTAGGTAATATTGCCAATGCCCTGCTTGCCGCCCTTGGCGATCACCCGGGTATTCCTGACTTTGAAATGTACACCGAGGTAATTCAGGACAGTGTGATTGATCTGATGGAAAAAGGCCGCGTAAAATTTGCCAGTGGCTGCTCCTTAACCGTTTCACCCGAGAAACTGGCTCATATATACAGTAATCTTGACTTTTTCCATAAACGAATATTACTCAGACCACAGGAAATATCCAATAGTCCTGAGGTAGCCCGCAGACTGGGCATCATCTCTATCAATACGGCCATTGAAGTGGACTTGTTTGGTAATGTGAACAGCACCAATATTATGGGACGCAAAATGATGAATGGTATAGGCGGATCGGGCGATTTTACCCGCAATGCATATATATCAGTCTTCACCTGTCCGTCAGTGGCCAAAGGGGGCAAAATCAGTGCGTTTGTGCCTATGGTTTCTCATACTGACCACAGCGAGCATTCTGTGCAGGTGGTGATTACCGAACAGGGTGTTGCTGACCTTCGCGCCAAATCGCCCAAAGCCAAGATGAAAGCCATCATCGACAATTGTGTTCATCCCGATTATAAGGACATACTTCGCGAATATGCCGGACTGGCCGGTGATACACATACACCATGTACCCTTTCTGCTGCTTTTGGAATGCATCTGGAACTGGAGAAATCAGGTGATATGCGAAACATTAACTGGGGCGATTGCTTCAAATAATCGTCTTTTATTCTAATTTCTTTGGTTTTTTTCTCCTGCTGCTGTGGGTTGACTAATACATCTACATGATGAAGAAAACATTCTTCCTTTATTTACTATTGGTTTATTTGATACCGGTAAACCTTACTGCTCAGGTGCTCAACATTGAACGTGAGCGGCTAAAAACGGATACCACCGGACTTGCCGGTTCGGTAAAGGTGAATGTAAACGTAATCAAAAATGTAGAGAAGTTGACTGAAATTGGTTTTTTTTCACACCTGCAGTATAAGACCAATCGAAGTCTGTATTTATTATTGCTGGATTATAACTTAATTAAATCGGCCAAAGACGATTTCTCGAATAACGGAATGTCACACCTGAGGTTTAATTATAAATTAACCCCTTTAGTTTCTGTTGAAGCGTTTACTCAGGCACAGTTTAATAAAGTGTTGGGCATAAATTTCAGGGCTTTGGCAGGAGTGGGCCCCAGGTTTAAAGTTATTGGGAGTGATCATTTCAGATTATATTCAGGACTGGCCTGGATGATTGAGCATGAAGAGCCGGTAAAAATTGAAGATAATCTGGTTCAAAATCCGATTGAAACGGTTCACCGGGTCAGCTCTTATATTTCTTTCACACTTAAAGTGACTGATAATCTGTTGATCACCAATACCACCTATTATCAACCCCGGCCTGACAAATTCAAAGATTATCGTATCTCCACGGATTTGGCAGCGATTTTTAAGATCACCAAAATGATGTCGTTTTCCTTCTCTTATGCCTTTTTATTCGATAATGTACCTTTTGAAGGGGTTCCCGGACAGGTTTATACCATAAAGAATGGGTTGATCATTGACTTTGGCAGATAAATTACGGTTGAGGGGTTTGCCTTGGAGATACAATATGTATATCCCGCTGTGGAAAAGGTATCTGAATATTGTGTTCCCTGAATTTTTTATCCATGGCATAACGGAGCTTACTCTTGATGAATTCACTCAGAAATGCTTCATCTGTCCAGAAAAATAATTGAAATACCAGGGAGGATTCACCAAAGTCATAAAAGCGTACAAAGGGGGCCGGTGCGGTTAATATGGCTGTATTTTCCATTGAGCATTCGATTAATAACCGGGTAACCAATTCAACATCTGAACCATAGGCCACCCCAATCTTTACGAAAAACCGGGTGGCACTTTGCTCATTGCTCCAGTTGATGACCTTTTCGTTTATTAATTTTGAATTTGGAATGATGGTAGTGATATCATTGCGATCATTGATTTTGGAAGTGCGCAATCCAATAAAGGTTACTCGTCCAATAATATCATTTTCAATTTCAACGATGTCACCCACCTTAACATTGCCTTCCATCAATAAAATTACACCAGATACAAGATCATTAAAAATATGTTGAATACCAAAGCCTAAACCTACAAGCAGGGCAGCCGAACCGGCCAACATGATATTTAAATTTACCCCAACAGCATCGAGTACAATCAATATGAAAATTATCCAGATCAGGTATCTGACTAAATTATATATGGTGTAAGCGCTGCCCTTATCTAATTTTGTTAGCCTTACCCGGCGGTCAAAATACTTTTTCAATAACTTCAAAATTGATATAGTTATGACGAAAATCACAAAAACAATCAGCATATCCAATAACGTCAGCGAGAATTTACCAAATTCTACCAGTCCAAAGTTGAGTATTTCATTGAATTTCATAAGATTGATGTTCTATGGGTTAAAATGCTTCATGCAGCACATTTGTATAAAATAGCTACTTTTGCTAAAACAAACACTAAATTATGAACTTTAAGCTTACCTCATCAAAAAATAATGAAGAGGACAAACTTTTTCTTCGTCTTTGGGAGGGAATGGGTTCAATTAACAGGGAAGTACTCTTTGAAGTTTTGCTTCCTGAAGTGGCTGCCATTATGGATGAAAACAGGCGTATAGTGTTTGCCAATGAAGGTCTGCTGAGAATGATGAATGCCGGAGAAGATCAATCCTTTTACGGTATGAAACCGGGTGATATATTTGGGTGTGTCCATGCTGCTGAAACTGCGGAAGGTTGCGGCTCAACTGCTGCCTGCATTTATTGTGGAGCGCATGATGTTATAAAGCGCAGCCTGGCTACTGGTATGCAATTTGAGTCCGAATGCCGTATTATCCGGACAACGGATAATCAGCAACCTGCTTATGATCTTTTGGTCAGGGCCAGTCCTTTGACATTGAAAACCGGACGTTTTGTCCTGTTGGCGGTTAAGGATATCAGCGACAAAAAAAGACGCAACGTACTTGAAGATACTTTTTTGAACGAGAGTCTTACGCAGATTAAGCTGCTTACTCAGAAACTCGAATCATTGGCCGGCTCTGATGAGGATCAATCCCCTGAAACATTGGAATATATTAGCTACACTGCTCACGATATTCAGGAAAATTTTTTGACCTATCAAATGCTGGCTTTGGCCGAAAGAGGGGAACTCAATACCACTTCCAAACGTTTTACTTCATTATTGCTGGTGCAGGAACTGGTAGAAGCGTTGTCGCATACTCCTTTGTCTCAAGGCAAACGCATCAATATTTATCCTTTTTCACACTCCACTTTGATGGAAGCAGATGCAGGCATCTTAAAAAAGATACTGACCCACCTTATAAAGAATGCACTTGAGTCAATATCTCCGGAGGCGGCAATACAGATTGGAGCCCGCCTTGAAGATAAATTCGTTCGTTTTTGGGTCAATAATTCAGGAATGATGGCTGAGGAAGTTAAGCAACAAATTTTTCAGCGCTCTTTTTCGACAAAGGGTGCTCATAGGGGAGTGGGAACTTACATGGTAAAACTACTTACCGAAAAATATCTGCATGGTAAGGCTGGTTTCTCATCTGACGAGGAGTCTGGTACCACTTTCTGGGTGGAGATACCCATTAGCCCCGGGATGATTTAGTAACCTGAAATTCGAAAAGATTAATAAACTATTGAATAATTACAATAAAAACTTTGACATGAAAACTGAACAGGTAAATCTTGCTGCTGACAATATTCGGATTTTGTCGGCCGCTATGGTTGAGAAAGCCCATTCCGGACATCCCGGAGGCGCAATGGGAGGCGCTGATTTTATAAATATTTTATATACTGAATTCCTTCGATATGATCCTGCTGACAGGCAGTGGTTTTTACGGGACCGCTTTTTTCTGGATCCGGGTCATATGTCGCCAATGTTGTATTCGGTACTGACTTTATCGGGTACATTTACCCTTGATGACTTAAAACAATTCAGGCAATGGGGCAGTTGCACTCCCGGCCACCCGGAGCTGGATCGCAAAAGAGGGATTGAGAATACATCGGGCCCATTGGGTCAGGGGCATACCATGGCGGTGGGTGCTGCCATTGCTGAACGCTTTATGTGTGCCCGCTTTGGCGAATGGATGGCACATAAAACCTATACTTACATCTCGGATGGAGGCATACAGGAGGAAATATCCCAGGCCGCCGGTCGCATTGCAGGAAACTTGGGGTTAAGTAACCTGATTATGTTTTATGATTCCAACGATGTTCAGCTTTCTACAAAAACCAGTGTGGTTAGCAGCGAAGACACGGGCATGAAATATAAAGCCTGGGGCTGGAACGTTATTGAAATTGTTGGTAATGATGCTGCCCAAATCCGCAGGGCGCTGACCGAAGCCAACAATGAACAGGAACGTCCAACCCTGATCATCGGTAAAACTATTATGGGTAAAGGTGCATTGGCAGCTGATGATACTGACTTTGAAGGCCGGGTATCCACCCATGGGATGCCTTTAAGTGAGGCAGGTGCTTCATTTGAAAAAACCATCCGCCACCTTGGGGGCGATCCGGAAAATCCATTTTACGTATCCCCTCAGGTTGCTAAACTCTATGCTGAAGCAGCACAAACTAAAAAAGAAGAGACAGCGGCTCGCACAGCTTTTCAAAAAGAATGGGAGAAAGCCAATCCTGAACTTGCGGAGAAACTGCATAGCTTTTTGAACATGGAATTTAATCTGGATTTCAGTAGCCTGGTTCAGAAACAGAATATTGCTACACGCGCCGCCTCATCAGTGGTACTTGGTTATTTGGCCCGGGAAGTGGGCAACATGATTGTGGCCTCTGCCGATTTGGCCAATAGCGATAAGAGCGATGGCTTTTTAAAACAAACAAAAGCTTTTGAGAATGGTGATTTTTCAGGTGCGTTTTTACAGGCCGGAGTGAGTGAACTGACCATGGCCGCCATAGCGAATGGCATTGCCCTGCATGGTGGTGTGCATGTTTGCTGTGCCACCTTTTTCGTATTCAGTGATTATATGAAACCTGCCGTGCGTTTGAGCGCCCTGATGGAACTGCCTGTGAAGTTTTTATGGACACACGATGCTTTCCGGGTAGGGGAAGACGGTCCTACCCATCAACCGGTGGAGCAGGAAGCTCAAATTAGATTGCTCGAAAATCTGAAAAATCATAGTGGGCAGCGCAGCACCCTGGTATTGCGCCCTGCTGATGCTGACGAGACAACGGTGGCCTGGCAAATGGCCATGGAAAATCTGAGTACACCCACTGCATTGATTTTGTCGCGCCAAGGTATTAAATCCTTACCTGCTGCTTCAGATGCAACCTACAGTAAGCTGGCGGACCAGTTAAACAAAGGCGCTTATGTTGTTCCGGGTAGCGATGATCACCCAAAGGTGGTGTTGATTGCCAGTGGAAGTGAAGTATCCACTTTAGTGGAAGGCGCTAAATTACTGCGAGACCGTAAAAGCTGGAAAGTCAGGGTGGTTTCTGTTATTTCCGAAGGGCTTTTCCGCAATCAGTCTGCAGAATATCAGCAACAAATTATCCCTGCTAGTTTGCCTGCATTTGGCCTTACGGCTGGCCTGCCTGTTACCCTTCGTGGTTTAGTAGGCTGCGAAGGTACCATTTGGGGGCTGGATCACTTTGGCTATTCCGCACCTGCCGCTAAACTGGATGAAATGTTCGGGTTTACCGCAGAAAACGTTTATCAGCAGGTAGTTAAGATGTTCGAAAAGAAATAATTCAACTCATTCTGAGAATTTCTTTTTTGGTCTAAAAAGAAATCCCCCATTCGGATAATATTTGAATGGGGGATTTTTATTGTTTTTTTTTTGATTAAAAACGGTCAGGATTTAACATGCATTCCTATCAACTGGATGAGAATACCTGGTTTAATGGGTTTAGGAATGTAATCATCGCAGCCGGCATTAAGAAATACCTCCCGGTCACCCGGTATGGCAAAAGCGGTGGTTGCAATAATGGGAATGGCCGGCTTGAGTATTTTTATCTCCCGCGTTGCTTCCACTCCATTCATAACCGGCATTTTAATATCCATAAGAATCAAGTCAATATCGTCATATAGACGCGCATATTCCACTGCTTCAAAGCCATTGGTTGCACGCAACAAATCATAACCCTCGCGTTTGAGAATTTTCTCCACGTATTTATAATTTGCTTCTTCGTCTTCAGCCACCAGAATTCTGTAATTGACTAGTGGCGACAAATTGTCTTGCTGTTGCATTATGAAATTGTCCACCCAGGTTTAAACAGTTAGTTCTCGAAAAAATGATATGAAATGTGCGACGAATATACGACAAAAAAACAGTGATGTAAAGGGATTTTTCATAATTATTTATAATGCATTTCAAGTAATTGGTAATCAAATACTTGAAATAACTCCTTACAGGCAACTCAGGGCCACAGTGGAGAGGGATAAATACCAGAATGCGTTAACTGAGCTATTTTTTTTACCACTTCCGGTTTGTCTTCCTTGTAAGTTATGCCAAACCACTGGCCATCATTTTTCAGTAGCTTCACTTTAATTTCATCATTTTTAATGAGCTGATCAACCACTCCGGGAATATAAAATTCTGCGGTCATGCTGCCTGCATTCTGTTTCAGGAATGATTCAAAATGATTTTCCAGGTGGTTGAAAAAACCGGGTTTAAAACCCCAGAAATTCATTGACACCAGTGTATCGTCAGACAAAGGAAAACGCGTATTATCCGCTCCGGAATAACTGATCTGCCCCCCGAAGGGTTCAATACTGGTTCGTTCTGTTACGGATAAGAGTTCATTGTTGGCATTGGTGACACAAATACCCCTGGAAACTGTTCCGAAGTCGGAAATCGTATTTTTCAGGCGGTAGGCAACCATGGCATATTCGGTCTCATTGTTACTTTCGTTAAAGTAATTACTGAGTGTTTCAAAGGCCTCCCGACCATAGAAATCATCAGCATTGATCACTGCGAACGGCTGATGAAGGTTATTACGGGCCATTAACATGGCATGACCGGTGCCCCAGGGCTTGGTGCGGCCGGTGGGAGCAGCATAACCATTGGGAAGTGCATCTGTTTCCTGAAACACCCATTCTACATCAACAAATTTTTGAAGTTTGTTGATGTAAGTTTCAACAAAAGCCTGCTCAATGTCACGACGGATAATAAACACGACTTTCCCAAAGCCGGCTTTTATGGCATCATACACCGAATAATCAAGTATCGTTTCACCGGCAGGACCCACAGGATCAACCTGTTTAAGCCCTCCATAGCGGCTGCCCATGCCGGCAGCCAGAATCAGTAATGCGGGTTTCATCATGGTAATGTTAGTTTCTGATTTTATGTCCTTTCATTCCGTAGAATAAAATAAACATATATAAAGGTATCATAATCCAGTAGGCCTGTTGTTGATTTCCAATAATATCTGCCAGCCAGCCATAAAAAAGCGGAATGATGGCTCCACCTGCAATACCCATTACCAGCAGGGCCGAACCGGCTTTGGTAAATTTACCCAGTCCGGAAATAGCCAAAGGCCAGATGGAGGGCCAGACCATTGCATTGGCAAAGCCCAGTAAGGCAATAAATGCCACACTTACGAAGCCGTTGGTAAACAAGGCAAGTAAAGTAAGTAATATTCCCAAACCTGCAGAAATACTCAGCGCAGTATGTTGTTTAATGTACGTTGGAATAACGATGATACCTACAATGTACCCTATGACCATTGAAATAAGGGTAAGACTGGTGAAATATTTAGAATAGTCCAGGGATATTCCCATGTAAGTGCCATAAAGACCAATGGTATCGCCGGCCATTACTTCCACACCAACATAAAAGAACAAAGCCATAAATCCTAAAATCAGGTGGGGGAATTGATACCACGCTTTTTTAGCCTTGCTTTCAACGGCAGCATTTGGTTCTTCCTGATCGGTATCAATCTGAGGTAAGCCTGAAAATCGGATCATAACAGCCAGCAGCGCGAGTACTATGGCCATCACTATATAAGGATTGATAACGCCCAAAGCAAGTGTGTCGAGAAGCTGAGTTTTTGCAATTCCGATTGCCACTCCGATTTCCCGCTTCGACTCTTCTGCTCCGCTTAAAATGAGTGCACCTATAATGATGGGTCCAATAGTGCCGGCTACTTTGTTGCAAATTCCCATAATGGCAATGCGGCGGGCGGCACTTTCACGCGGTCCAATAATTGTAATATAGGGGTTGGCTGCAGTTTGCAACAGAGCCAGTCCTGAACCCTGCACAAACAGGCCGGTTAAAAACAATCCATATTCACGGGTGAGGGCTGCAGGAATAAAGATAAGCGAACCAATAGCCATAATGAACAGACCCAATGCCATGCCATTTTTAAAACCTGTTTTATGCAATACCCAGGAGGAGGGAGGTGCCATTACCAGATAGGAAATATAAAAGGCAAAGGTGACAAAATAAGCCTGTAGATTGCTGAGCTCACAGGCTAGCTTCAGGAAAGGAATCAGGGTGCCATTAAGCCAGGTAACAAACCCAAAAATGAAATAGAGGGTTCCAATGATGGCGATTGACCGGAAATAAATCCGGCGGTCAGTGGGTAGAGTGGTATTCATACTTGAGTTGGTTTAAAGGGTTTTATATGTTTTGTACATTGGCTTCTTCGTGTTCGTAAAATATTTTGTGCATCGTCATTGCCAGGGTGCCCAGCAATTTCGCGTTATCGCCCAACTCAGAAGAAACAATCCTGGCATCACGTCTAATACGGGAAATGGCATAAATGTTCAGGTTGCGCTCAATGGGTGGAATAAGCAGATCGGAGGCTTTAGACAGTTCACCACCAATAATAATCAGCTCAGGATCAAAAAGATGAATAAGTGTTGAGATTCCTTTACCCAGGGCATCACCGGCATCGGATAATAAATTAATCGCATACTGGTCGTTCAGCTCAGCAGCTTTAAGTATGGTTTTCAGGTTTATTTTTTTTAGATTATTTTGAACCAGTTGTTGCATAATAGAGTCAGTGCCTGAATCAATTTCTTCCCGGGCCCTGTTTATCATTACCTTGCCAGAGGCAACAGTTTCAATGCATCCAATTTTACCGCAGTGGCATAGTCGGCCGTTGGGCACCAACTGTATATGTCCGAATTCTCCAGCGTAACCTGAGTGACCTTTAAATATTTTTCCATTTAAAATAAGGCTGAGGCCGATGCCTGAACCCACATTTAAACAGAGCACATTTTGATGATCCTGCGCCAGGCCAAACGCTTGTTCTCCCCAGGCCATAGCCCGCGTATCCTGTTCAATAAAAACCGGTAAGCCGGTTTTCTGCCAGAGCAAATCAGCCGGTGGAATGCCTGAATTCAGGTAAGTATAGGATAACCCCGTTCTTATGTCAATCAGACCCGGCAGAGATAATCCTATACCCAAAACTTTCTTTTTATCAATGTTGTAGGCCGTGAGCAATTCATCTACCTTATTGGCAATAAAGTCAATCACATCCTCTGTATCGTCGAGCCCTTCATTCAATTCATGGATTTCGTTTACCGGCTGGTTATGCATGTCAAATACAGCCATTTTTATATAAGCCCGTTCCAGATCAATCCCTATCATATACCAGGAGGATGGATTTAACCCACACATCCATGGAGGTCTGCCTCCGGTGGATTCTCCAATGCCATGATCGGTAATCCAGCCTTCTGCCATCAATTCATCCACGGCCCGTGTAATGGTGGGTGTACTCATCTTTGTCGCCTGGGTCAAGTCATGAATTGACATGGGTGCATTGTAATAAAGTTCTCGCAGAAGAATCAGTTTTAATTGCAACTTCTTATACTGGCTTTGGCTGATCTTATTTTTTGCAATCGAATGATCAAATAGTAGATTAATACCTTTCATTATACAAGCCTTGAATATTTCAGGGTAAAAGTATTGATTTATTGAATTGAAAGAGGTAGTTTCGGGAATATTTCTCTATTTTTTGCAATGAGGCCGGAGCATTGAAGCATAATCATTAAAGAAGAGGTTAGGTGACAGGCAATAAACAGATGCTGCTGTTGGATTATACCTGGCTCATATGCAATATTATATGCGGGAAACCGAGCCGAAATTCAGGGAAATCGGGGATATTTCCCGGTAGTAAAGATTTACAAATTCGGAACGACCGCAAAAATATATGTGGATATCTAATCGTTGTTGGCTTATAATTCGGGATTAAATCTGAACAGAGGGTGGTTTTTACTGAGCCTTGCTAAGACCGTTAAGGAGATGGGGGTTATATCTAAGTATAAATACCTAAATTACTAACAACCTATTGCTTTTTGATTAAAAATAGTTTACTTTTGTCTGGTAATCAATAGGTTACATCAAAAAGGCGCTTAAACTCGCTGTAAAATAAATTTACACGTACAACCCGGATAAATGCCCAGTAAGGATTAAAACAGTGGTTATTAAGTGTAGGTTTAAATGTTGAGTTTTTAAAAAGTAATATAATGAAGGGCTTAAAATGAAATTATTTTACACTTTTTGTTTCATTCGGAAGCTGTTGAGAAATAACCAACTCAAAGGTTTTTTTTTCAGGCTGAAACCAGGCTAACATTACATAGACAAGCGTTTCAGACATTTTTAACGTTAAGCATACATTACATTTGGCAACAAAATCAATAAACAACTACTCAATGGACAGGCAGCAACCTTTACCCAGATTTTGAGCGAAACACATAAAATACACAAATGGTTCAAAGTTTAAACATACACCCTTATTTCTCAGATACTAATCTGAATCCATGCAATATTTGCCCACGCCACTGTAATGCTTACAGGAGTGTGGGACAAACGGGTTATTGTGGGGCCGGAGGAAGTTCGGGCGTAGTTTCGGTTTGTGTACATAAAGGTGAAGAGCCATGTCTTTCTGGTGAATCAGGCATATGCAATGTTTTTTTTAGCAAATGTAACCTAAGATGCATTTATTGTCAGAATGCACAAATCAGCGCTCCTGAATTACATTGTGAAATTCCGGAACTCGCCTATGATGAGGTAGTGAAACACATATGTATATGTTTGGATCAGGGCTGTACTGCCGTTGGTTTTGTTTCACCTTCACATCAGGTGCCACAAATGAAGCACATCATCGCTTTGTTAAATGAATGCGGCCGATATCCGGTAATTGTTTATAATTCAAATGGTTACGATAAACTGGAAACTTTACAATCACTCGAAGGAATTGTTGATGTATATCTGCCGGATTTTAAATATGCCGACGATGTGCTGGCAAAATCCTTTTCAGGGGTAACCAATTATCTTCAAACAGCCACCACAGCCATTAAAGAAATGATTAGACAAAAAGGCCGTGTGCTGATTACCAATGATAAGGAGGAAGCCGTCAGTGGAGTTATAATCCGTCATTTGGTACTTCCGGGTTCTATTAATAACAGCATTGGAGTATTAAATATAATTGCGGAATCATTTTCACCCGGAATGTGGGTTTCACTGATGGCACAGTACCATCCCATGCCTGCTGTAGCTGCTGTACCCGGATTAAACCGTGGCCTGACCGCTTCAGAGTATGATCGTGTGATAAACCATAGGGAAGACCTGGGTATGTACAATGGGTATATTCAGGAACTGGAGAGTAATACTTGTTATCTGCCCGATTTTAATGAGCTTCATCCCTTTGAAATAAAATATTGACTTTAAAAATATAAAATCAGCTTGCAAAAATTAAAGCTAACCGGTATGTTTTGTTTCAGATCTTTAGGGATGCTGATACTGCTTTTGGCATTTGTTGCCATTCGGCCAGTTAGTGCGCAAATGCTTAGGATGGACAGCCTGAAAGTACTGCTTGAAAACAATACAGACCCGGCATATCGGGCCAGCCTGTTGCAGCAGTTTTCGCGCAATGCCATGGCTATGCATGCTTATCGCGATGCAGCTGACTATCTCACCCGTGAAGCAGATGAGCGCAAATCTGCTGGAGATTCAATTGGTTGGGCCAATGCACATTATAATCTTGGTATGGTGTATTCACGGTTAAGAAATTTTGACAGGGCTATCCTTAACAGCCTCGATGCACTGGAATATTTTAACCGGAACCGCATGTTTTCTGAAGCAGCAAATTCAGCCATCAATCTGGGTTTTATTTATCATGAAAAACGGCAAATCGATCATTCACTGGACTATTATCTTCGCGCACTGAATATTATCAGTAATCTATCAGCCAGGGATGACCTTGAAGCATCTTATTTAAATCTGGGTACCGTTGATCAGGTAGGGGTGATTGCAGAAAAGAAAGCAGAGACCATTACAGGTCAATCAGTGGTAAACCAACACTCCCTACTCCTTATTTATACTACCCTGGGTGAGTTGTATATGGAAAAGAATGAGCTTCTTCAAGCGGATAAATTTCTTAATCTTGCGCTTGAAAAGTCACGTGCGGCAGGCAATAAGCAGTTTGAAGCCACCGCCCTTATTCAACTTGGCGAGGTCTATTTCGAAAGTGGGAAACGGCCGGAAGCCTATAAAAGCATTGAGCATGGTCTGGCCATTGCCCGTAAATCAGATTTAAGGGAGTTGGTGCTGAGCGCATACTCAAAACTTGCCCGGATTACCATGGCATTAAAGCAACCGGCTATCGCCTATACCTATCTCGAACAGTATATTGGCCTTAAGGATAGCCTGTATAATGAGCAGCAGTTGCAATTGCTGAATCAGTCGCAGGAAAGTAACCTGATGAATGATCGGCGGATTGAAAGTGAACACTTGTTGCGCGAAAATCTGGAACAAGCCTTAAAGCTTGAGCGGAATACGAAGTCGAAAACGACTTTGATAGTGCTCTCGGTCTTTGTGCTCATACTGTTGATAATCATTATCCTGCAATATATACACAAATCTAAATCAAAAGTAACTTGCACTGATGCCAATGCATTGAGCGCATCACAGAAATCAGAACTGGAACAATTGATTGAGACTAAAGATCGTTTTCTTTCCATCATAGCTCATGATTTAAAGAATCCATTTACTTCTCTACTTGGTTTTGTAGATCTGGCTTATACCGAATTTGATGAGATTACTGATGCTGAAAAGCGCTCTTACCTCGGCATCATCCGGCAGTCGAGTCAGCATATATATGCCTTACTCGAAAATTTGCTTACCTGGTCGAGGGCTCAGTCTGGACGGATTGAATTTGATCCGGAACCGGTTGATCTTTCTGAAATCGTTGAATCCTCTATTGAAGTAGTACGTTCTTCTGCCGATAATAAACAATTAGCGCTTTATACGGATATACCGGGAAAAATAACCGTGACCGCAGATAAAAATATGCTATTTACCGTATTGAGGAACCTGCTGAGCAATGCCATAAAATTCACTGCCAATGGCGGATCGGTCACCGTAAGTTGCCGGGTTAAAGAAACCAAGGCTTATATCAGTGTGGCCGATACAGGGGTGGGAATGAACGAAGACGAATTGTCGCGCTTGTTCCGCATTGATGGTAACCTTAAAAATAGTGGTACCAATAGCGAAACCGGTACAGGGCTGGGATTGATTTTATGTCAGGAGTTTATGAACATTCACAAGTCTGTAATTACGGCAGAGAGCACTCCTGGCAAGGGCAGTACTTTTACCTTTGCCCTTAATCTGGTTAAATAATCAAACAAACTTTACCCGACTAAAGTATAAAAATATCAGGCCATAGTTAGTTTATTGCTATAGCCTGATATTCCGATTCAATTCTCCTAAAAGGGAAGATCATCGTTGCCTTGAGGAGCGATTTCACCTGCATCGGGTATTGACTGGGCAGCGGGTGCGGGGTCAGCAGAACCAACAGCTTCAATCCGCCAGGCTTCAAGGTTGGTGAAATAGGTTACATTATTGTCCTTTACCCATTTGCGGCCCTTAAGGTTAAAAGAAACCTTAATCTCTTGTCCGATAGTAAAAGTGTCGATCATTTCACAACGATCGTTGGTAAGTTGAAATTTCAGCAGTTCTGAATACATTGAATTGGGGTTGTCCTGATATTCGACCACAAACTCTCTTTTCCTGAATTTTTCAGAAGTTTGAAGCGTCTGCAGTTTTTCGATCAGTTTTCCGGTAATGTCAAAGCTCATGTTAATATTGATTTAAGTTTAATTAATAAGGAGTTTTTCGGTTTGAATCGGTCCATTGATCAAAAACAGCCACGGCTTCATCGCGCATAAACTGTTGCATGGGTATGGTCCGAACATCATTGTCCAGGTTTAACTGTTCATAGATAAAGCTGTCGTCAAACTGAGCCCTGGCGGCATCATGACGGTTAGCCGCAAAGAAAACCCTTGCCGGCCGGGCCCAGTATATTGCTCCAAGGCACATGGGGCAAGGCTCACATGAACAGTATATATCGCAATCGGTGAGTTGAAAAGAGCCCAGTACTTTACTGGCCTGGCGAATGGCCACAATCTCGGCATGAGCGGTAGGATCATTGTCAACAGTTACCCGGTTATTGCCCCGGGCAATTATTTTGCCATTTAGAACCACTACTGCTCCAAAAGGACCGCCACTGCCGGTACCTACATTATCAGAAGCCAGTTGAATGGCTGCTGACATAAACTCTTTTTGATCGCTATTTATCATGATATCTGTTAAATGCTTTAGTCCATGAACCGGTAAAATCCGGATATGCCATGGCTTGATGGAGTAGTTTAAGGTAATCGTCCCGCTTTATCTTAATACCCCCCAGTGTCAGAAGGTGTTCAGTAGGAATTTGCGCATCCACGAAATCAAAGCCTAAACTGTCGAGCCAACTGCAAAGATAATAAAGTGCCACTTTGGAAGCATCCCTTTTATGATGAAACATTGATTCGCCGAAAAAAGCCTTGCCCAGGGACACTCCATACAGCCCACCGGCCAGTTCCCCATCACTCCAGACTTCAATGGAATGTGCATAGCCGGCTTTATGCAATAAAGTATATGCTGATGCCATCCGTTCATCAATCCAGGTGCCTGTCTGATCTTCCCGCCCCACCGAGGCGCACTGATTCACTACGTTTGCAAAATCACGATCTGCTGTCACTGAAAATAGGGTCTGATTTATTTTTTGTTTCAGACTTTTTGAGGTCTTAAAATTTCCGTTAGAAATAATACAGCGGCAGGGAGGTGAATACCACATAATGGGTGACCATTCTTCGAACCAGGGAAAAAGTCCTTTTCGGTATGCTTTTAGCAAGGTGGTTATCTTTAAATTACCTCCGATGGCAATCAATCCAAAGGGATCACCCGCTAAAACCTGTGGAAAGTCATCTGATGATTCATCCAGAAATTCAATTTCATTATAATCCATTGATTCAACTATTATCGGGCAGTAAAAATAGTGAAAAAATATAGGATATTCTTCTTTGAAATGTCATATAATGAAAACAGCTGCCTCATAGGAGACAGCTGTTTTAGTTTAAATGTTAAACCAGATTAAGCGTTTTCTTTTTCGAAATCCTGCATACATTTTATCAGGGCTTCAACACTTTCTTTGGGAAGTGCGTTGTAAGTAGAAGCTCTGAAGCCGCCCACGGAGCGATGGCCTTTAAGACCAACCATTCCATATTTTTTGGTATGTTCCAGGAAGGCTTCTTCCTTGTCCTTATACTGATCCTTCATTACAAAACAAATATTCATAAGTGAACGCGATTCTTTATCAGCAGTACCTGTAAACATTTTGCTTTTGTCAATGGCACTGTATAGCAGACCGGCCTTTTCGATATTCATTTTTTCAATGGCGTCAACACCGCCCAATGATTTGATCCAGCGTAAAGTTTCTCTTATGGTGAAAATGGGCAATACAGGAGGGGTGTTAAACATAGATCCCTCTTTAATGTGGGTGCGATAGTCGAGCATGGTAGGAATAGCACGTTCAACATGTCCCAGGATATCCTCACGAACAATAATAAAGGTAACTCCGGCAGGGCCTAAGTTTTTCTGAGCACCACCATAAATAAGCGCATACCTGGATACATCCATCTTACGGCTAAAAATGTCGGATGACATATCAGCTACCAGTGGAACCCGGCAATCGTAATCGGTCCTGATTTCGGTGCCATAAATGGTGTTGTTGGTGGTAATATGAAAATAGTCTGAATCTGCGGGTACGGTATATCCACGGGGAATAAAATTAAAATTTTTATCAGCCGAAGTAGCAACAATATTTACTTCACCAAACAATTTGGCTTCTTTGGCCGCTTTTTTAGCCCATACGCCTGTTTCCAGGTAGGCAGCCTTGCTTTTCATCAGGTTAAAGGGAATCATTGCGAACTGCAGACTGGCTCCACCTCCCAAAAATAACACCTGATAACCCTCGGGAATATTCAATAATTCCTTAAATAAGTCAACTGTTTCATCCATTACCGCTTGAAAATCTTTGCTACGGTGAGAGATCTCAAGCAACGATAATCCGATGCCGTTTAACTCATTAACAGCCTTTGCAGTGTTTTCAATGGCTACTCGTGGCAGGATGGAAGGACCTGCACTGAAGTTGTGCTTTTTCATGATGTAAGATTAAATGATTTAAAAATATAGCTCAAATGAAATTAGTTCTCAGTTTAATAACCTGACAAAGGTATAAAGAAAAATAGAGTTGCAAACTAATTTTGCAACTTTTAAATACTTTTTATAATATTAAATATCAAATAGTTATAAAGTTAAAGCTTTCGGGATGTAACAAAGTATTTGCGATAATCCAGCAAGTCAGCCACTTATTGTCCGGCAGGTGGGAATAAATTATATTCTACTTTTTTAGTTTTTGATTTAGGAACAGCGGGATTGCGTGGGGAAATATCTTCTACAAATGTCCAGTATTGATTTAAAAACACAAAAGCGTCGTAGGTATCGCCGGCCGGCACGTAAGCCCAGTATTCACCTATGAGGGTTTCATTTAAAGGTACCAGCTTATCCAGCACTATCATATAATCGGTTATTTTTTGTTTTGATTTCCGGACATTTGAAATTTTTATGCTTTGTTTGTCATAGATTAATGTAAAACGTGCTTCACTTGAATACTCTTTTACCACTCTGTGTTGAATTCCATCCATGGTTTTAAAAACCGGTAAGCCAAAAACAGGAACGCCTTCTTCATCAAAACTTAGGACGTCTATGCTTTTACGCACGGTTCCCCGGCTGAAACCATCCCAGGACAAAAGGGTATAAAAAGGCTTTTTTGACTCTTTTCGTGAAATCACCTTGTAGATTAAGCCTCCCGGCCAGTCCTGATTAGTAAACAGCCGATCGTTTTCAATGTGCTTAAGTGCAGCTACGGGATCCATCTTGAATACTTTATGTGAAGACAAATGATGAACAATAAGAAAGTAAATATTCTGACCGTCGTTTTGCTGAATATTCCAGTTAAATAATCGCACCCGGCCATCCTCAGATACAGGCTTTCCTATATACAAGGAATCGTAGGGCCACAGGCCATGGGTGTCATGCTGAATGGCTGTATAAAGCCCATTGTAAAACAACGTATTTAGCGCCAGGCGTACGCTATCGTTTTTTTCGATACGGGTGCTGTCGAGTAACCCTTTAAGCTGTGCTTCAGTGTCCGCAAAATTAATTTCTTGTGAAACCCCGGTTATGCAGGTCATCCACATCCCAAGTAATAATATGATGAAGCGCATGGTTATTTGATATTAAGGTAAATGTATTTTTGGCATCAAAATGCTACTTTTGCTGCAAAATAAAGGCCAGTTTATGAACATTACAACAAATTGTACTGAAAAAGGACTAAAAAGTTTCCTGAATGGTCTTTTAAAAGTCTCGGCGTCTTTTAAAAATAATGCCCTCGAATTTCAGCATCCCTGGTATATCTCATCGCATCTGGCCTTCGCATTCCATGCGTTTGCGCGTTCACTTGAAAGTAATTTACCTGAACTAAAAGCATTAAATCACCAAAATGAACCTCAGCCCATAGCATTGATGTTAAGAAACAATGCTCCGCTCGAAGGTTTTGATCTCCTGCTCCAGTTGCTCCTGACGGGGAATGCCTGCCAGATCAGTATCCCCAATCCGCAGGAAGATTTATTGAAATTGTTTTTGGGGTTGGTGAATGAACATCTGCCCGAAGTTGCTGCAGGCGTAATTACAATAAACCAACGATTTTCAAAGGTTAAAGGAGTGGTATATGCCGGACCTGTGATGAATGAAACAATGCGAGGTTATCTGAATCATAAGAATTTGCTTATACTTGAAAATGTAGATCATACAGCTATTTTAACCGGTGAAGAAACGGGTGAAATAATACTTTTGCTTGCCAGGGATATCTCAATGCACTTTGGCAGGGCTGCCGATAGTGTTAAAAATCTCTTGGTCCCTGAGGCATATGATTTTAATCCGCTGTTGAATGCGCTGGAGGTTTATGCGGCCAACAGGTTCCATTCAAGGTACTTTAACCACTATGAATATCAGAAGGCTGCCATGCTGATTAATCATGTGGCTCATTTTGACAATGGGTATGTATTGATATGTGATGATATCAGTTACAAAGGAAAAATATCAGTGGTTACCTACCAAAAATATAGCAGAACCTTAAATAGAGGAGAGGATAACCGGGGTGATTTTGGCTGTGGTGGTACGCAGTTTTTCCGACAAAATGAAGTATTAAGTAAGTGGATATCAGATGTTTAATGCATTTTTTATCATTTGAAGAGAGGTTAGGCTTAAATAAATTTCAGTTTTCTTGCTTGAATAAATAAATCTTCTTACTTTTGCAAACCCAAAACGCCCTGGCTTTTAAAGCCTTTAAACCGCTTTAAAATAACCAATCAGGCAGGCAAAAAGAGCAGGAAGGCATTTAACAAATTTTGATTATGAAAAAAGAAATTCATCCCAAAGAATACAGAATGGTTGTTTTTAAAGACATGTCAAACGACTACGCCTTTATTACCAAATCAACGGTGGCAACCCGTGATACCGTTGAATGGGAAGACGGCAAAGAGTACCCACTGGTGAAACTTGAAATTTCAAATACCTCGCACCCTTTTTATACTGGCAAAATCAAACTTATTGATACCGCCGGACGGGTTGATAAATTCAAGACCAAATATCAGAAGCATTTCGAAAACCGGAGTAAATAAGCTGAAGGTTATCAGCACTCCGATGTTGATAATATTTTTTAAGCCCTTTAATTTTAAAGGGCTTTTTCTGTATTTTTGTAGCATGCTTTTTGTATTTCCCGTAAAATAAGATTTATGAATTACATACTTTTTGACGAATCAAGGCGAAATAACCTGCTGCCACTGACTTTTCTGCGGCCCGTAGCCGAGATCAGGTTTGGCATTCTCACCATCCGTGAGAAGTGGGAAAGGTATTTAAACTGCAAAACTTCATCGCTGACCGAGTCATATCTTTCTAAGAAATTTCCAGTAGTGAAAGAGAAAGACAATATCATTATCAACGGTGCAATATGTCCCAATCCTTTGTTGCTCAAAGAGATTAAGAGACTCGAACCTGCTCAGGCGCTGATTAAAGGCGATACGGTAATCGCCATGTATTTGAGTGATAAGGATATTGAAAAGCAATCTGGAGCTATCTCAGAGATTGAAACTGAAGTTGAGTATCTCGACATCACCAATACCTGGGATATTTTTGCAAAAAATGAACAGGCCATAGACGCTGATTTTAAGTTGATTACCAAGGGTAGGAAATCTGCTCCGCTGCCTGATCATTGCATAGGCATAGCTCCTGATAATATCTTTATTGAGCCGGGTGCTGAACTTTATGCCTGCACCCTAAATGGAAGTTCCGGGCCAATATATATTGGGAAACAGGCAATTGTCATGGAAGGTAGTCATATCAGAGGCCCATTTGCCCTATGCGAACATGCCCAGGTAAAAATGGGGGCTAAAATATACGGTGGCACAACCATAGGCCCTTATTCAAAAGTAGGAGGCGAGGTGAATAATTCTGTCATTTTTGGTTATTCCAACAAGGCCCATGACGGGTTTCTCGGCCATTCTGTCATAGCGGAGTGGTGTAACCTGGGCGCCGATACCAATACCTCAAATCTTAAAAACACTTACGATCAGGTGAAATTGTGGAGCTATCCTGAAGAATCGTTTGTGGATACCGGCGAACTGTTTTGCGGTTTAATCATGGGTGATCATTCAAAGTGCGGTATCAATACCATGTTCAATACCGGTACAGTGGTTGGGGTAAGCAGCAATATTTTTGGTTCTGGATTCCAGCGAAATTTTATTTCTTCATTCCGATGGGGCGGAGTATCAGGCTTTTCCACTTTTTTACCCAAAAAAGCCATCGAAATAGCCCGCGGCATGTACAGCCGACGTGATCTTGAATTTACCGATGACGATGCCCGACTGATTGAAGATGTATATAACCTCACACATTCTTATCGCAGAATGTGAAACATTTTTTTAAAAGGCTTGTTTATCCGGTACCTCCTTGTACCGGATTTTTTTTTGGCGGCACAGATTTTGGTTAAACTGTTCTCTTCTACTCTTTTTATAAAGACCAGTACCAGCAATAATTATAAAACTTCAAACTGCACATGAGCGACAACGGCTTTGGATTTACTGACATGATTGAAAATGAAACTGAATTCATACCTCTACTTTCTGCTGAAGATGAAGAGCAGATGAATGCGGAAGAGGTTCCTGATACCCTGCCCATTCTTCCACTTCGAAACACGGTATTGTTTCCCGGTGTGGTCATACCCATTACTGTGGGGCGTGATAAATCAATAAAGCTGATTAAAGATTATTATAAAGGGGATAGGATAATAGGTGCTGTGGCACAAAAAGATTTTGAAATCGAGGATCCTTCATTCAACGACTTGAATGAAATAGGTACCATAGCTTACATCATTAAACTGCTGCAAATGCCTGATGGTAGCACTACCGCTATTATTCAGGGCAAAAAGCGGTTTCGTATTATGGCCATGTTACAGGAAGACCCTTATTTTATGGCCAGGGTAAGTCAGTTTGATGCTGCCAAAAAGCCGGTTAAGGATAAGAGATTCAATGCATTGATGGCTTCGATAAAAGACCTGGCTATACAAATTATCAACCTTTCACCCAACCTGCCTTCTGATTCGGTATTTGCCATCCGCAACATTGAGAGTCCTGTTTTTCTGGTAAACTTTATCTGCTCCAATTTAAATGTTTCCCTCGAGGAAAAACAAATGTTGCTTGCCATTGACGATCTGGTGGAACGTGCCAATATGGTGTTGGGTTTACTCACCCGTGAGCTTCAGATTATTGAATTGAAGAACCAGATTCAAAGTAAGGTGAAGATTGACCTTGATAAACAGCAACGTGATTATCTGTTGAACCAGCAGTTGAAAACCATTCAGGACGAACTTGGAGGTAACCCGCATACCCAGGAAATTGGGGAATTAAAAGAAAGAGCAGCCAAAAAGAAGTGGAATGAAAATGTGGCTGAAGTCTTCGAGAAGGAATTGGGCAAACTACAGCGTATGAATCCTGCTGCCATGGAATATTCTATGCAGATGAATTATCTTGACGTGCTTATTGAGCTTCCCTGGAACGAGTTCACAAAAGATAATTTCGATCTTAAGCATGCCCGTAAAATACTGGACAGCGATCATTTTGGACTTGAAGAAGTAAAAGATCGTATTCTTGAATATCTGGCGGTGCTTAAACTTAAGGGTGACATGAAATCTCCGATTTTATGCTTATTCGGCCCTCCAGGAGTGGGAAAAACTTCTCTGGGTCGTTCTATTGCCAATGCAGTAGGCCGTAAATATATCCGCATGTCGCTGGGTGGCCTGCGCGATGAAGCGGAGATACGCGGACATCGCAAAACATATATTGGTGCCATGCCTGGTCGCATCCTGCAAAGCATCAAAAAAGCCAAAGCCTCTAATCCGGTTTTTGTTCTTGATGAAATTGATAAGGTTATTGGGGCCAACATTAATGGCGACCCTTCAGCAGCCTTGCTCGAAGTGCTTGACCCTGAACAAAACAATTCGTTTTACGATAATTTCGTTGAGCTTGAATACGACCTTTCGAAGGTGATGTTCGTTGCAACCGCGAATAACCTGAGTACTATACATCCTGCTTTGCGCGATCGTATGGAAGTGATTGAAATCAATGGTTATCTGCTGGAAGAGAAAGTCGAAATTGCACGTCGTCATTTGATGCCCAAGCAATTGGCTGAGCACGGGGTTAAAAAAACTCAGGTTATTTTCAGTAAGAAAATTTTGGAATTTATCATAGAATATTACACCCGTGAATCGGGGGTTCGTGATCTGGAGAAAAAAATTGCCAAGGTAATCCGTTACCTCGCCCGTTATATTGTAAGTGGAGAGGAATACAATGTCAACATCACTCCCGAAGACCTTCATAAAATATTGGGTCCGCCCCGACATAGTAAAGACAAGGATTCACAACTGCATGCTCCGGGTGTAGTTACCGGTTTGGCATGGACACAGGTAGGAGGGGAGATATTGTATGTAGAAACCAGCCTCAGCCATGGCAAGGGTAATATGAGTATTACCGGAAATCTGGGAGAGGTAATGAAGGAATCTGCTACCCTGGCATACGAGTATCTTAAAGCGCATGGTAATGACCTTGGCATTGAACCAGGGGTATTTGAAAAATGGAATGTTCACATCCACATTCCCGAAGGGGCAACGCCTAAAGACGGCCCTTCAGCAGGTATAGCCATGTTTACTGCTATGGCATCAGCTTTTACACAGCGGCTCATTAAATCGCGTACTGCCATGACCGGAGAAATAACGCTCAGAGGTAAAGTATTGCCGGTAGGAGGGATAAAAGAAAAAATTCTTGCAGCCCGCAGAGCGGGAATACAGGATATTATCCTTCCTAAAGAAAATGAAAAAGACATCAGTGAAATTAAACCGATTTACCTTAAAGGATTAAACTTCTACTATGTAAGTCAGATGATCGAAGTCATAAATCTGGCGCTTACATCTAAAAAGGCTGCTTCACCACTTAAAATTAATTATTGATCAGAAATACAGTTTAATGATTAAAAAAATTCTGATCATTCAGGGGCATCCTGTAAGGGACACGTTTTCAGAAATGCTGTTCGATCGTTATGTGAAAGGAGCTACATCTTCTGGAGCAGAGATTAAAACATTAGTTTTAAGTGATTTGAAATTTGATTTGAACTTCAGGGAAGGTTATCGTGGTAATCAAACCCTGGAGCCTGATCTGGTATTGGCTCAGGAACTTGTTGCCTGGGCAGATCACCTTGTGTTTATTTATCCTAACTGGTGGAGTACCTTTCCGGCCCTGGTTAAGGGATTTATTGACCGCACCTTCCTGCCTGGATTTGCCTTCAAATACCAAAAAGGCAGCCTGCTCTGGGATCGTCTGCTCACTGGCCGTTCGGCCAGAATCATCGTGACTATGGATACTCCGGCCTGGTATTACCGGTTGGTGTATAGAAGACCCGGACACAATGCAATGAAACGCGGCATACTCGAATTCTGTGGTATCAAACCCGTTGGGATCACCACCATAGGACCCATAAAAACTTCCTCCGAAGCCAAGCGGTTACACTGGCTAGAAAAAGTGGAAAAATTAGGTCGGAAATTGCGTTAAGCCGTTTTAATGCATAACTGAAAATTTACTGTGACCCGTTGATCTACCATTACTCAATGTAATAATATACATTCCGACAGGATAATCTTCCGTTGGAATCTCAATGGTATATTCACCTGCAGCAGTTATGGCCTTTTGCCCCGATTTGACGATGCTGCCCGATAAATCAATGAGTGTATAGGTGTAAACCCCGACGTTTCCCGCATAGAAGCTGAGTAATGCCCTGCCTTTGGCTGGATTGGGATGAACGGTAATTGCAAAATTTCTAATTTTCGACGCATCACTGCTTACCACCGTGTTTGCATTTTTGAGCACGATTTCATTGTTAGGGTCAAAAAAAAGTTGAACCGGCTCTTTGTCAAAACTGAAAACAAAATCCTGAATCTTCATATCATTCATTACCCTTAACAGGGTGTCACTGCCGTCAGAGAAGCCAATACGCAATTCCAGAGGCATCTGAAAGAATACGGTATTTGTTTGAATTTGGTTTGCCCTGAAAAATACTTTCCATTTCCCCGAAAGATCCATGCTAAAGTTATAGGTATTCCGGTAAACCGGATGATTGGGTTCGAAAATCCACTGATTAAAAAACCAGTCAAAATCCTGGCCGGTTGCCTGGTTCACCTTATTCATAAAATCCGGGATGGTGGCTGATTTATACCTGAATTCAGCCGTATCGTTGGCATATTCATATAATGTATGGTAAAACAGTGAATCGCCGGCCACGTATCTGAACATATGCATTACACTGGCTCCTTTGGCATAGGTAATGGCATAATTAAATAACACATTGCTGGAAGGTGTAGTCGTAGCCCATTCAGGATTGCTTATGGCCCAGCCCGGATTGGCGCTCAGATAGTAATTTGCGTAATACTGAATACGTGATTTGTAAGCAGCAGGTCCGTTTTTGTGGCCCATCCATTCGGCTTCAAAATAAGAAGCAAAACCCTCATTCAGCCAAACATCTGCCCAGGTGGCACAGGTGATCATATCTCCAAACCATTGGTGAGCATATTCATGTGCAACCAATAATTCGTCGCCCCAGCATCCCTGGCACAAGGTAGTAAGGGATTGATTTTCCATGCCACCCCAGGCGAACTGTCGGGTTACCGTTGCAAAACCATCTTTTTCAAAAGGATGATCTCCAAACATAGAGTAGTAAAAATCAGAAAGCGGAACAATTATATTTTTAATCTGTGACGGATCTTCTCCCGGATTGTAATAAAAACGAATGGGGAGTGTATCGGTTGAAGGAGAAGGCTTTTCCCAGTAAACAATATCGAGGTTATAATTGACGCGCGAAGTCAAAACCATAATATAAGTAGCGATGGGGTCTCTGCTTATCCAGGTGTACCAGGTGGTATCGGCAACGGTAAGTGAATCAGCCAGTCGCCCGTTTGAACCGAGTTTCACATTTACGGGTACTTTGGCCCTCAGGTTCAGGGTGGCCTTGTCCGAAGGCTTGTCCCAGCAGGGAAACCATCGTCGTGCTCCTTCCGGTTCACAATCCGTAAACACATTGCCTCCATCCACATAAAAAGCCTGATCAGGTACATTAAGATGCTCATAATCAATGCTTACTACTACTATTTCACCGGGCTGATATTCGCGATCAAGCATAATGACCAGGGTATCCGGAATATGTTCAAACCCTGAGCCAGCCAATCCCACCGAATTGATTTGCAGCGAAGTCTGGTCGGCATTCAGCCTGATTTCTGTCAAGGCCGTGTCCACCCGGAAAGTCACTTTGTTTTGTGCATTAAAATTACGTGGATAAGGATCGGTATAATTGTGATATAGATCGAGATCGAGGCTGTAGTTTAATACATCGAAGGTGTGGCGTGGACTATTTGCTGAACGGGCTGAATTACCGGAGGGCAGGTTCATTTGCTGCTTTCGATGGGCACACTGTCCGCCTCCATCATGCTGCCATTCCTGAGCATCCGAAACATTATAAATAAATAATAATAAAAACGCAAGGGCTAATCTTTTCATAATAAGGAGTATCGTTTGTTTTACAAAGATAATAAATCTCTCCTTTATGGAGGAATTTGGCATATTTCTCCAAATGAAGCCCATTTCGTGTAAATTTGTAAGGTTATAACATGCTTTCAGATGAAAAGAACGTTTCTTTATGCTGCTGTTTTCCTGATGCTTGCCTCCTGTCATCGGCGGGAGAATGACCATAAAGAACGTACCGTTTTCAGGTACAATGAATCTGCCGGTATCTCCTCACTTGATCCTGCGTTTGCCCGCAACCAGGCCAACATATGGGCTGTAAATCAACTGTATAACAACCTGATTCAATTTGATAGCGCATTAAATATAAAGCCCTGTATTGCTCAAAGCTGGGAAATATCACCCGATGGTCTGCATTATCGTTTTTTGCTTCGGCAGGATGTTTATTTTCACGATGATGCTGCTTTTGAAGGAGGCAAAGGCCGAAAACTGAATGCGGCAGATGTTGTATTCAGCCTGAAGCGTTTACTGAATGCAGGCCTGGCATCCCCTGGAGCCTGGGTGATGAATCCGGTGGCTAAATTTTCAGGCGAACCGGCAATTCAGGCCTTAAATGATTCCGTTGTTGATATCTTTCTGGAAAAACCTTTTCCACCTTTTTTAGGCATGCTTGGTATGCAGTATTGTGCTGTTATTCCAAACGAAGCTGTTGAATATTACAAAGAAGATTTCAGATCGCACCCTGTAGGTACAGGCCCTTTTGTTTTTAATACCTGGAAGGAAGGGGTGAAGCTTGTGTTACTGCGAAACCCGGCTTATTTTGAATGGTCATTAACCGGAGAAAGACTGCCCTTCCTTGATGCCATCTCCGTTTCATTTATCATTGATAAACAGTCGGCTTTCCTGGAATTTGTCAAAGGCAAACTCGACTTTATGTCTGGACTTGATGCCAGCTATAAAGATGAATTGCTCACCTCCACCGGAAAACTCAATCCAAAATATGCAGACCGGATACATTTTACCAGTCAGCCATACCTGAATACTGAATATCTTGGATTTTTAACCGATACTTCAAATATTTTGCTGAAGGGTAATCCCTTGTCTGATGTCCGCGTTCGCAAGGCCATCAATATGGGGTTTGACCGTAAAAAAATGATACGATATTTACGCAACGGTATTGGGAAGCCGGCAACACAGGGTTTTATACCTGCGGGAATGCCCGGCTATGCTGCCGATGCCGGATTCGGCTATGACTACCGCCCTGATGAAGCGCGAAGATTGCTGATTGAGGCGGGGTTCCCGTCAGGCAAAGGCCTGCCGCCAATTACGCTATCAACCAATGCATCCTATCTTGATTTGTGCCAGTTTATTCAGAGCGAACTGGCTCATCTGGGCATTAACCTCAAAATAGATGTAAGCCCCCCGGGCACTTTGCGTGAGAATATGGCTCAGGCGAGAGTCACCTTTTTCCGGGGTTCCTGGATAGCCGATTACCCGGATGCTGAGAACTATCTGTCGCTCTTTTATTCACCCAATAAATCGCCGCAAGGGCCCAATTACACCCAGTTTAGCAGCCAGACCTTTGATCGGCTGTATCAAAAAGCCATTTCTACTACCGATGAGCGTATAAGGACAACCTATTACCGCGAAATGGACAGTTTAATGATGGAAAAATCACCCGTCGTGGTGCTTTTTTACGATCAGGTGCTTCGGTTTTCGGGGAAGAATATTTCCGGGCTGGGCTCCAACCCACTGAATCTGCTTAATTTAAAAACGGTCAAAAAAAATAATAATGAAAAGTGATTTCAATAAAGTGGATATTTCCACTATTGATTTGAATGCCATCGACCTGATTGGCAAGCAATGGATGCTGATAACGGCCGGCACTGTGGAAAAATACAATACCATGACGGCAAGCTGGGGTGGTATGGGTGAACTGTGGAATAAACCCGTGGTATTTATTTTTATCCGCCCACAGCGGTTTACCTATGAATTTGTGGAAGAACACGATTATTTTACCTGCTGTTTTTTCGACAAAACTTATCGGAAAACCTTAAATTATTGCGGTGAAAACTCTGGTCGTGAGGTGGATAAGGCAGCAGAAACCGGACTTCAGCCTATATCGTCAGCCAATGGTGTGATCTTTAAACAGGCAAGGATGTACATCGAGTGCAGAAAGATTTATGCCGATGATATTAAACCGGAAAAGTTTCTGATTAATTTTATTCAGAAGCATTATCCATTGCAGGATTATCACCGTATGTATATTGGAGAAATCACCGAAGTGGGCGTTAAAGGATAATTTTTTTTTGAATAAAGGTTGACATCTAATGGATTGTTTGTTACTTTTGGGTGCAAAGTTTAAGAGATTACATCGGGGATCACCATTTTTTATCATCATAAAAGCCTGGAAAATTGATTATTCTGGAAAAAATCCGTTCCCGTTTCGGTAAGCGGGGGGCACTTCGTGAGGTTAGCTGTTTGAAGCGAAAGATTAAGGCTGTGAATTTAAAGGATGCCCGTGAAATCGGCGTTCTTTATTCTCTGGATTCGGAAATGGAGTATGAAAGGATAAGTCGTTTTGTATTGCAGTTACAGAACCACGGCAAAAAGGTAATGGTGATTGGTTCATTCAAATACCGGAAGCTTCCGCCTTATTATTCGCCCAAGCTGGCCTATGATGTAATTACACCGGCCGACCTTGACCTCTTTTTGAGACCTAAGGTAAAATTCATTCCTCCATTTCTCGAACATTCTTTTGATATGTTGATAAATCTCGGTTCACCGGATGATTTCCCGCTTTATTATCTGGCAACCATGTCGAAAGCGGGTTTTAAACTGGGACAGAAAAAAGGTATTCAGCCCTGGCCTTACGATTTGATGATTGATGCTGAAACTCAGGATACAGATGAGCTTATTCAGCAGATTATTCACTATACCAGCTCATTTAACATGGGCAACAGGGCAGACTAAAGAATGGATGAATATAAACGTACAATTGCATATACACACACAATAAAATATTTCAAATATGCTGAAAAAATTTACCGGGACAGGTGTGGCCTTAGTAACACCTTTCCACAAGCAGGGAACCATTGATTTTGGTTCATTGGAAAAGTTGCTCGATTATACGATTTCAAATAAAGTGAATTATCTGGTTTTAATGGGTACCACCGGAGAAGCGGTCACATTGTCTAAAGATGAAAAGTTTGCTTTGCTCGATTTTGTGAAAGAACAGTTAAATGGTCGCATCCCACTGGTGTTGGGTATGGGGGGATACAATACCCAGGATGTGGTCAACCATTTGCAGACTGCCGATCTTAGCGGTGTAGATGCTATTTTGTCGGTTACCCCATATTACAATAAACCTACCCAGCGCGGATTGTTCCTTCATTATAAGAATATTGCCAGTGCCAGCCCTTTGCCGGTGATTCTATATAACGTGCCCGGAAGAACCAGTGTAAATATGACGGCTGAAATCACCCTTCAACTGGCCAATGAGGTCAGCGGAATTATTGGTATTAAAGAAGCCTCGGGAAATCTGGGACAAATCATGGATATAATACGGAATAAACCCAAAGATTTTCTGGTCATTTCGGGAGACGATGCCATCACACTGCCTTTAATTGCAGCCGGTGCGCACGGAGTAATATCCGTTACGGCCAATGCCTATCCGTCAGCGTTCTCACGCATGGTAAATGCAGCACTGGCAGGTAAATTTGATGAAGCCCGCAGATTGCATTACCTGTTGCTGCCATTTATGCAGGCATTGTTCGCAGATGGAAGTCCTGGCGGGATCAAAGCTGCGCTGGATAACATGAAAATTGTATCAAATAACCTCCGTCTGCCTGTGGTAAAAGTCGGTAAAGCCTTCCAGAACCAAATTATTGCGACAATAGCTGAACTCAAAGAGCAAAATATTGACTGTTAGTGCTGCCAAAACTTTCTTCCATGTTGAAACTTCTTACCTTTGTTGGATTATCCTTAATCTCAGTCCACATATATGCCCAAAATTCATCCCGGCCTGAAGCAGACAAAATATTCGGCACTGAGGGTGAAATTTATTTTGCCCTGCCCGGCGCAAAGTCACAGGTGAATAACCTGAGCCGCCTCATCGGAGTGGATCAGGTTAAAGGAGATACCGTATTTGCTTATGCCAATAAGGCTGAATACCAAATACTTCTTGCAAAAGGGATAAATGAGTTGATCATATTGCCTCATCCCGGCGATGTAGGCGAAGTGGCCATGAGCAGCGATCCACGCCAGTTGCTTGAGTGGAATTATTATCCCACCTATGAAGGCTATGAGGCCATTATGCACCAGTTTGTCGATGATTACCCTGATCTTTGTGAATTGGTTACTATCGGGGTGCTTCCGAGTGGCCGGAAACTTCTCGCCTTACACATCTCTGACAATGTAGGTATATCGGAAGCTGAACCTGAATTCCTTTATACATCATCCATACATGGCGATGAAACCACCGGCTATATCTTGATGCTACATCTGGCAGATTATCTGCTTGCTAATTATAATCAGGATCCCCGCGTTACTCAAATTGTCAATGGTATTGATTTGTGGATTAATCCATTGGCCAATCCTGATGGCACCTATGCCGGTGGAAATAACACGGTAAATGGTGCCCGGCGCTACAATGCTAATTTTGTCGACCTCAATCGTAATTATCCGGATCCGGAGGATGGACCCCATCCTGACGGATATGACTGGCAGCCTGAAACGGTAGCTTTTATGAATTTTGCGGAGGAACACAATTTTGTAATGTCTGCCAACTTTCATGGGGGTGCTGAAGTGGTTAATTACCCATGGGATACCTGGAGCAGGCTTCATGCAGACAACAACTGGTATGTTATGATCAGCCGCGAATATGCTGATACCGCCCAGGCAAACAGTCCTTCAGGATATATGACCGGTTATGATAATGGAATTACCAATGGCTATGACTGGTATTCAATTTCAGGAGGGCGACAGGATTATATGAATTATTTTCAGCAATGCCGTGAAGTAACCATTGAGATATCAAATATTAAACTAGTACCAGCCAATAAATTAATTCCTCACTGGAATTATAATTATCGCTCTTTGCTGAATTATATTGAACAGGTCAGTTATGGTATTAGGGGAGTAATAACCGATACCATAACCGGAGCGCCTATTGTTGCCCAGATTTTTATTAATGGTCATGATGTGGACAGTTCTATGGTTTTTAGTGCTGCCGGGTTGGGAGATTATTACCGGCCACTTAAAGGAGGAACCTACAACATTAGCTATTTTGCAGAAGGTTATTTTTCCAAAACCCTAGCTAATGTATCCATAAGTGATTATAGCAGTGTGACAAGAAATGTTAAGCTATGGGACGGCTCAGCCATTCCGGCTTTTACGGCCAGCGATACCTTAATTCCCATAGACCATGAAATTCAGTTTACCGATCTTTCAGGTGGTAATCCCAGTCAATGGCTGTGGACTTTCGAAGGAGCGGATACTCCCTTTTCAACGGAACCCAATCCCAAAGTAACTTATAGTACACCGGGAACATATAGCGTCAAGTTATATGTAGCTAATATTATTGGAGGTAATGAGCTGTTAAAACAGGAGTATATTACCGTGACTCCCGGTTATTACATTGGTATGCAGGGTAGTTCAATTTGCAATGCAATGTTTTACGATAGTCAGGGACCTGATTTGCCTTATCTTCCCGATGAAGCCCTTGTAACAACTCTTTTTTCATCCAATCCGGATAAAGTATTAAGAATTAATTTTTTATCCTTTGATGTTGAACCTGGTGAAAATTGCAGTAATGATGGCCTTTATATATATGACGGGCCCGATGTTTCTTCTCCTTTGCTTGCCATGTTATGTGGCTCAGACCTGCCGGAGGATGTTTATGGAAGTGAGCCTGGTGGGGCACTTACCTTCCGGTTTGTATCCAACGATATCATTCAGGGCGAAGGATGGAGTGCAGAGGTTAGCTGTGTTGATGACGTGCATGCTGAATTTTTGGAGAAAAACGAGCTAAAAGTCTATCCCAATCCGGTTGAGAACGATTTGTTTGTCGTTAAATCAGACCAGCCCATTGCACAGATAAAGATGTATGCTTCTAACGGTTTACTGTTGTTTACCTTGCATCCGTTTTCATCTGAAAGTAAGGTTGATGTATCTGCATTAACTCCCGGACTTTATTTCCTTTCGGTTTATACTACGACCCGACAACAACAATTCAAAGTGATGATAACCCGTTAAAACCGTATCGGGAAGCTAAGGCCAATTCGGTAAATTAGTAGAATAATAATCACGGTAGCCATCAGGCGGCCGTTTATTTTTATGCTTTTGGGTGTTTCATCAAAAAACAACATGGGACGACCGGAACTGTTAAGCAATACAGTTAACAATATGACTATGGGCGTAAGTAGCAGGGCAGTATCATAATAATTGAGAGGAAGCCTGAATAGCGCAATTATTATGGTACCAGCGATATAGGGTATAATCGCCTGATTAAATATGAATTTACGGGTATTTTCGGGCTTAAGCTGATTGTAATAAGTGTTGGCACCGAGGATAAAAAGGCCACTGACGGCAAATCCCACTGCAGCCAGTAAAAACAAGGAGAGCAGGGTGACGAGCAGTTTGCCGGTATCAGGTAAAAACATCCAGATGAGCACATGGCCAAAACCTTCGCCCAGCAGGGCACCCGCAAAGGCCGGACCCAACAGCAAATTGATGCAATGAATAAATGCCCAGAGAAAAAAAAGCTTTAGCAATCCGTTATATTCCTTGAAGCGTACAGCTATGGCAATCATGGCAATGGATGCAATGAAGCTGATTATCGGACCACTGCTGTAGATGGTTTTTACTGAATCGAAGGACCATTCTGAGCGTTTTACAAGAAAGAAAATTCGGGTATAATTTATTTCCATCGTAAAGTCAAACAAAAGTGCCGCGATTACTGTAAAGGACTGAAATAACAAAAAGGCAAACAAATATGCCAATATAAAAATTGCCGTGGAATTGATAATAATGGCAAGCTGATTCTTTTGCATACGGTAAAGGATAAACTGTGAATCCGGGATTTTTCAGGTTGCATTCTTAATGGAACAGTAAGCTTTCAACCGGCAACAAATATAATGTAATTGTGTTAATACAAAAACGTAAGAATGGTGACAAGAATAATCCAGAGGCTGATACCATTTATAAAAAGTAACTCCGTTACCCCATTCAGCCCGTTTTTTAAAATGGCAAGGATTACACTTAGTAGCGTGATAGCAATAATAATCAGTCCTGAAATTCCCAGAAAAATAAAATCGGGCAGGATAATGACCTGAAAAGTGATGATAAGTCCCGGTAAGGTTAAAAAAACTACAACGGCAAGTACATTGTGCAGAAAGCGTTGCATGTTTGGGGCCAGGTTTCTTAAACTTAAAGGCTTTATATTGTGCGGCATAAATGCCAGAAGTGCCAGCGAACCAAAGCTAAGATCGATATAACCCATTAACCGTTCATGCTCTCCCAAATTGTAATATTGAGTAAGCAGCCAAAAAAACAGGTAAGTAAACAGGGCGGTTAAAAAAAGCAGCCATTTATAGCCTTTTTTATACTTTTCACCATAGATGCTTTTGTTACTTAAAAAGCTCAGGGTTTGGTTTTTAATGTCAAAATTTACATGCGCCAGCGCTTTACCCACAGCATAAGGCAGCAGGCCTGCGTTGGCAAATCCGATAAGCAATATACCCAGTTTAGTCCAAACCATTGCACTTTAATATCATTCCTACAGTGAGTAGTTTACCTCGATAAGTATGTATAGGCTTATCTTTTCTGTAGTTGTTGCGGCAAAATTACGATAGTTCTATGATCTTATGGGCTCAATTAATTGATGTTTTGTTCTATCACGCCTTTGTTAGAACATAGCCATTTCATCTTGTTCATCAATCGTTTACAGATTAGGCTATGACTTTACCATTGTTTTCTTAACTTTGGGAATTGAAATCAGCTTTATTTAATGAAACTCTGCATAGCCGAAAAACCAAGTGTAGCTAAAGAAATAGCTCGGATTCTCCAGGCCGGAAACCGCCGTGATGGCTACTTTGAAGGCAATGGCTATCAAATTACCTGGACCTTTGGCCATCTTTGCTCGCTTAAAAACCCCGATGACTATTCTCCAGGCTGGAAACAGTGGCAATTGTATTATTTACCCATGATTCCGCCACGGTTCGGTATAAAACTTATTAATAATGAGGGTGTTAAAAAGCAATTTGAAACCATAAAATCATTGGTTGCCGATTGCGATGAAGTGATAAATTGTGGTGATGCCGGCATTGAGGGGGAACTCATTCAGCGCTGGGTGCTCACCCTGGCGGGGAATCAGAAACCTTTGCGCCGCCTTTGGATATCTTCTTTGACCGACGAAGCCATAAAAGAAGGATTTGAGAAACTCAGGGACGGAAAGGAATTCGACCGTCTCTATGCTGCGGGAAATGCCCGTGCCATTGGTGACTGGCTGCTGGGAATGAACGCCAGCCGGCTTTATACGCTAAAATATGCCAGCGGGAAAGGTGTTCTTTCTGTAGGACGTGTACAAACACCAACGCTGGCGCTTATTGTGCGGCGGTTTGAAGAGATTCAGCAGTTCGTTCCCAAACAGTATTGGGAAATAAAAACCACGTATCGTGAAGTGGTATTCAGCGCCAGCAGCGGACGTTTTGACACCGTTGAAGATGCTGCAAAAATCATTAAGGAGATTAAAGAGAACCTCTTTGAAATCATTTCCTTTGAACAGAAAAAAGGAAAAGAATCGCCTCCTAAGTTATTCGATCTTACTTCGTTGCAGGTCGAGTGTAATAAAAAGTTCAGCTTCAGTGCAGATGAAACCCTGCGGTATATTCAAAGCCTCTATGAAAAAAAGATGGTAACCTATCCGCGTGTGGATACCACTTTTTTGCCCAATGATGTTTACCCCAGGATTGAAGGCATTTTGAGATCCATGGAGCCTTATGCCAACTTTATTGAGCCCTTGCTCGGTAAACCCATCAGAAAAAGCAAAAAAGTATTTGACGATGCCAAAATTACCGACCACCATGCCATTATCCCTACCGGCGTGAAACCTTCAGGTCTGCTGTTGGATGAGAAACGGGTGTATGATACCATCGCCCGCAGATTTATTGCTAATTTTTATCCCGATTGTATCGTTTCTAACACAACAGTGCTGGGCATGGTTACCGATTATGAGTTTAAAGCTACCGGAAAAGTCATTCTGGAAGAGGGTTGGCGGGAGCTTTATCCTAAAAAGGAAACCGATAAAGAGGAGAATGCCGAATCAGACCAGGAACAGATCATGCCCAACTTTGTGAAGGGTGAATCAGGAGAGCATACTCCCGATTTGCTCGAAAAAATGACTCAGCCTCCCAAAATGCATACCGAAGCCACTTTACTCCGGGCTATGGAAACAGCGGGCAGGCAAATGGAAGATGAGGAGCTGCGCGAACTAATGAAGGAAAACGGTATTGGCCGGCCATCCACCCGCGCCAATATTATTGAAACGCTCTTTAAACGCAAATATGTGGTGCGCGAAAAAAAGAACCTTGTTCCAACTCAAACCGGTATTCAGCTTATCAATACCATTCAGAATGAACTGTTGAAATCGGCAGAACTCACCGGTATTTGGGAACGCAAGTTGCGTCAGATTGAGAAAGGGGAATATGACCCGAAAGCCTTTCTGGATGAGATGAAGGAGATGGTCACCAACCTTGTAGCTGAAGTAAAGCTGGAGACACATCATAAAATTGAGATTGAACAGAGCGGGGAAGATAAAAAAGCAGAATCTGTCGAAAAGCCTGAGAAATCAGCTTCCGAAAAAACCGTAGCCGGGAAAAGAGATAAAAAAGTATTGGACTTCTCCGCCCTTACCTGTCCAAAATGTAAAAAGGGCAGCATTCTGAAAGGCAGAACCGCCTATGGATGCAGTGAATATAAAACCGGATGCACTTTTAAAGTGCTGTTCGAACAGTTTGGTAAAAAGCTCACAGAAAAGCAGATATACACCCTGATTGAGAAAGGCAGGTCACCCAAAATTACCGGTCTTATGGTTGATGGTCAAAAAGTGGAAGGAGTGCTGGGTTTTAATGAAGGGTTTGGGGTGGTGGTGGAAGGGTAGGAGTTATTGGTTCTTGGTTCTTGGTTCTTGGCTTTTGGCTTTTGGTCTTTGGTCTTTCTCGTTATCGCTTCGCTCTCCCGAGACAAGTGGCTTTTGGCGTTTGGTCTTTAGTCTTTGGTCTTTAGTCTTTGGCGTTTGGCGTTTGGGTTCTTGGCTTTTGGGTCCCCTTGTCCCCCCGTCGCCCCGTCTCCTTGTCCTCAAGTCTCTCCATCTCCCTATCTCCCCTTCTCCCATTCACCCCTTCTCCCCGTCCCTTTTGGTCTTTGGTCTTTTTCGTTATCGCTTCGCTCTCCCGAGACAAGTGGCTATTGGTCTTTGGTCTT
>Ga0265295_1000660_pt1 | contig 67119 bp, 50 predicted proteins | sample Munlansysbiofilm_FD_192503 | JGI IMG/M metagenome (GOLD analysis project Ga0265295, IMG submission 192503) | Leachate microbial communities from a municipal landfill in Southern Ontario, Canada - Methane capture system biofilm | ecosystem: Engineered > Solid waste > Landfill > Unclassified ...
GGTGCGGGAAGCATAAAATCTTCCGTATACCAGGATTATCCTGGGATATGTTCCGTATTCAATCCGTGTTGCAATCTCCGCACAATATGAAAGGATTGGGTCAACCCGACAGGCGGGAAGCCGCCGGTCGAATGCACGGCAGTGTTGAAGCTGGGAGGAAATCACGATGGCCGAGATGAAAAGAAGTTCCGATGCGCACAAAAAACCGCGAACCCGAAGGAGCAGGCTGTTCGGATTCAACAATTCCATCCTGAGCAACAAGACGGTTTACCTGAATCCCTATGTGGAAAGCGTCGACAGCCTTTCCATGGAAGAGGTCGTCCTGCTTGCTTCAGCGGGCAAGTCTTTCAGCAACAAGGACTCATAGGAATCAACGGAATCAAAGGGGCGATTTCAGAAAGGGCGTGCGCCGCCGGCAAGGACCCTCTGCACCGTTCGTCTGCCCGCAGCGGAGGACCCGTTCCAAGGGGAGTTGTGAGGATTTCCTGAACAGCCGGAACTCCATCGGGGGAACGGCTGAAACCCCTGCCGGAAAGCCCTTTCCCCGGGCCCGCCGCAAGACCGGAGGCCGGCCCTCTGCACACCAGAATTCCCTGAGCAATTCGAACGCTCTTGTCACCTCCGCCGCCGTCAGCGGGGGCGGTGACCTGCCGGAATTTCCCCACCCCGGGTAGAACAAGTGATGCAACGTTCACAGGCATCGTTTCCCAGGTGACCTCCCCGCTTAAATATCGGTTGACTATTTGTGATGGTAACGTCATATGGAGTCGATGACAGGATTTCCGTTTCTGGAAATCGATCACATTCAACGTTACATGAGGACGTCCGGCATTGTCCTGGAAGACGAGCGCTTATGAAGAAAACGGCTGATCATGCAGAGCCCCTTGTTCGAAGGGAAATTCCTCCCCTGATATCACGCAATATGCGGATCGCCGGAGAGGCGCAGCACAAGCACTCCTGGCCTACGATCCCCGGTGCTTTCTTCAGAATCTACAAGGACGAACCCCTTTCCCTGGAAATGACCTTCGAGGAGGGGAACCCTTCGACCCGCGTCATGCTGTACACGAATCTGGTCAGCGAGTCGGAAGAGTGGGGCGAGATTGAATTTCACAATAATTTCTCAGGGAATTTCACCCTTTCGGTTTTGCCGTCGAGATGCGGAATTTTCCTCTTCAAGATCAAATTTTCTCCGGACGGCGGAAAAACGTGGTACTGGGATCGATGCCCCGTGACAAAGGTCATTGTCGATCCCGAGGTCGCCAAGGACATCAGAATGTATACGCTTATTCCAAGCGTGTCCGGCCATATCGGAGACTGGATAGCCGCCCTGGATCACATCCGGGATCTGGAATTCAACACCGTTCATCTGCTTCCCGTGACCACCATGGATTATTCCGAAAGCCCCTATGCGGCAGCCGATCTTTTCAGCATCGATCCCTCCTTTCTGAATCCGGCCGATTCAAGGAGCGGCCTGGATCAATTCGAGGATTTTGTCCGTGCGGCCCGTCAAAACGGCATCAAACTCTGCGTGGATCTCGTCCTCAATCATATCGGCGTTTCCAGCCAGGTCGCCAGGCACTGTCCGGAATGGTTTATTGCGGACCACGACGAGCCGGACGGCCTCCTTCGGGCGGGCTGCTGGCACATGAACAAATGGATCCGGTGGGAGGATCTGGCGGTCATCCAGTATGACCAGCCCGAACCGAGCATCCGGCAGGAGGTTTGGTCGTACATGAAGCAGTATGCCCTTTTCTGGGCAAGCTATGCCGCCTATACCGGCGGCATGATCCGTCTTGACAACCTTCATTCCAGCCATCCGGCATTCATCGAGGACCTGATCAGCTCCCTTCGTAGCGCTTATCCTGACCTCATCATCCAGGCGGAATTCTTTTCCGATTCCAATACGCTTCTGAGAACCGCGGCAAAGTGCGAACTCAACCTGCTGCTGGCAAATCCCTGGGAGCACCCCTTTGCCGAGGATTTGCGCGAATATCTTCGCTACCTTCACGAAATCAGCAAAAATATCCGATTTCTGACCCCGGTCACGACCCACGATACAGGCACACCCGCACAGCTGTATGGGACTCCGGAAGCGGCGGTGGCCCGTTATTTCACCCTGGCCCTTCTTGCCACAGGCCAGACCGGAATGGTCCAGGGGACGGAACACGGCGTGCTCGAAAAGATCGATTTCATCGGGCGGAAGCGCTCCGTATCCTTTCCGGCCCCCCACCGCTACAATGTCCTGATCCGGAAAATAAACACCCTCCTTCACAAGTATTCCCTCTTTCACGAGGGCGGAAACATCCGTTTCGTGGACCAGGGTCATGGCGCGCTTATTGCTGCCGTCCGGGAAGGTCGGAAAAACCCCCGGGAGAAGTTTCTGCTGATTTCAAATCTGGACACGGTTAACGCTTACAAGATCAAACTCCCCCTGTCCGACATGCTTCTTCAGAAGGACAGGTGCCGGCTTCAGGAGATGATCCGGGGCGAGTCGGTGATTCTGGAAAGCTGCGCCCCCCTGGAAATTGAAGTTGAACCCTGCGGCATGAGGGCTTACCGCATCCAGTGAAGTGAGACCCGGACGCGCCCTGCATTCTGCCTGCATCACGTTGGGTAAGGAGGATTGGAGCCCATGATGACTTCGGAGATCCTGGAACGATACGCGGACGTCCTTATCTGGGGAATGACGACCGCACGAAAGAAACGATTCAAAAAGGGGGATACCGTGCTCATTCAGTACGATGTCCCGGCCCTGCGCCTGGCCGAGATGCTGTATGCGAAGCTGGTTGAGAGGGGGATGAATGTCCTTCAGCGGATGAACCTCACATCGGCCATGGAGCATTCCTTCTATTCCCGGGCAAACTCAAGCCAGCTGGTCTTCATCCCCCCCGGCGACCGGGAGCTGTCCGGCCATCTCAACGGGCGCATTTATCTCCACGCCCCGGAATCGCTGACCCACCTGGCCGATATCGACCCCGCCGTCATCGCCAAGGCGCAGCTTTCCCGAAAACCCCTGAGGGATATCTTCAACGAACGGGAAGATCAGGGTGCCTATGCCTGGACACTCTGCACCGTCCCGACGGAGGACATGGCGAAGAAGGCCGGGCTGTCGCTGAGCGATTATACGGAGCAGTTGATACGGGCCTGCTATCTCGATGAGCGACAGCCGGTGGAAACATGGATGTCCGTCTATCGCGAAGTGGGAAAAATCAAGGCCTGGCTCAATCGCCTTCCCGTCCGGGCCTTTTCGATCGCATCGGAAAGCGTGGATTTGAGGATCACCCCCGGCGCCATGCGCAAATGGATCGGAATATCCGGCCACAACATCCCCAGCTTTGAGATCTTTCTCTCTCCCGACTGGCGGGGAACGGAAGGGACGTATTATGCGAATCAGCCTTCCTTCCGCCTTGGAAACTATGTGGAGGGGGTAAGGCTTCGCTTTGAAAAGGGCAGGGCTGTTGCCATCGAGGCGGAGAAGGGGCTGGAGTTTGTCGTCAAGCAGCTTTCCATGGACCGGGGAGCTTCCCAGGTGGGAGAATTTTCCCTTACCGACCGGCGCTTCTCCCGCATTGACCGCTTCATGGCGGATACCCTTTTTGACGAAAATTACGGAGGGGAATACGGGAACTGCCACATCGCCGTGGGGGCCTCCTATTCAGACACTTATGCGGGCAATACGGCTGAACTGGACAAAACAGCGAAGCGGAAGCTGGGGTTCAATGATTCGGCCCTGCACTGGGATCTGGTGAATACGGAGCCGAAGACCGTCACAGCGGAGTTGACGACGGGGAAGAAAATTCTTCTCTATGAAAACGGCGAGTTCCGCTGTTGAGCGATGAAGGAGGCAGGGGCACGGTCCAGGGACCGCATCCGTGCGAACTGTGGAGAGGCGGGGTGAAGGCGCGTCCGTTTCGGCCGGTCCGTTGGCGGGCCGACGGCAGGATTGCAGGTGGGACGGGGCTGAGTCAGGGCATGATAAGCTCAGCCGCCTTCCGAAGAAAGGCGTGAAGCATGCAGACGTTTCTTCCCTATCCCGACTTCCGGCAGTCCCTCCAGATCCTGGATTACAGAAGGCTCGGAAAGCAGCGCGTGGAGGCCTTCCAGCTGATCCGTGCCATCACCGTCGGAACGGGCTGGAGCCGGCATCCCGCCGCCCGGATGTGGACGGGGTATCTCAACGCCCTGAAGCTCTACTACAACCTGGCCATTGAGGAATGGGAGCGTCGGGGATACCGGAACAGGATGAAGAAAATGGCCGTCGAGGGGGAAGTCGTTCTGCCGTCCTGGTTCGGTGACGAGGCGTTTCATGCCGCGCACCGGTCCAATCTCCTGCGGAAGGACCCCGCATATTACGGACAGTTCGGCTGGCGGGAGCCGCCGACTCTTCCCTATGTCTGGAATGAGGAGAAATGGCTCCATCCTTCTTCAGGAAATCCCTGAGGGGGAACGAGACGGGAAAGGGGAAAGGATCATGGTTGTGGGCAGATTGGTGGTTGCTGGAATCGCCTGGGCTGTGTTTGCCGGGACCGCTTCGGCTGCGGAACCCGTGCGGCAGATCAATGCCTGCGAAGCGGGAAGGCTTCCGGAGCTGGCGGATCAGGTAGCAACGGAAACGGAAAATCAGATCCGGAAGGCGAAATACCCGGAGGAGGTCGCCCAGATCATCGGGCGGGCCCAGATCGATTTCCTGCGTATCCTGATTCGGCAGAACGACGAAATCCTTCGGCTGAACAGCGCAATACGACAGCTTCTCCAGAAGGACATGAGGTAAAATCCCCCTTTGTAGAACAACAGAGGGAAGTACAACCCGGCCTCAACATTACGGAAGAAAAAAAGGAATACCGGCATGAACGATTCTATCGAAAGGAATATCCCCGGAAATGCCCCCGGGATCCGGCACACTTCCCCCTCCGGCAGAAGGGGATGGTCTTGTTGGCGGAGTGTCGTCCTCATCCCCCTGCTCATTCTGTTCCTGCCCCTTTCCTCGGTGTCGGAAAATCTTTCCTGCCGCCGTTTGCCGATGGTCATGGAGGGGTTTCTTTCCAACCATTACGCAGTCAAGACCATAACCAGGGAGGTCAAGGCCCAGGCCATCGAACAGATGATTAAGAGACTCGACCCATCCAAAACGATGCTGTATTCGTCCGATGTGGAAAGGCTGAGGCCGGTTCTCCATAGCTTGTTTGCCGGGATGCAGAGAGGCGATTGCGCTGCGCTGAAACCGGTCTATGACGTGCTGGTTGCGCGGGCGCGGGAGAACGAGGAGATGGTCCGGAAGATCCTGGCGGCGGACTATCGGCTCGACGAAGCGACGGAGCTGAACATCAACGTCAGCAAGCGATCCTATCTGAAAACGAAGGCGGAAAAGTACGAGCTCCTCAAAAAGATCGTGCAGTTTCGGATTGAAAACACCCTGCAGACGGGCATCGACCTGGCAGAGGCCAGGAAGCAGCAGATTCACCATTACGAACTGCAGACCATGAGGGTGATCGAGCGCAATCCGGAAGAGCTTCTCACGAACGCGGCCGAAGCCTTCGCGCTGGCCCTCGATCCGCACACGAACTATCTGTCCCCGGAAAAATTTGAGGATTTCCGGATTTCCATGCAGCTTTCCCTGGAGGGAATAGGGGCCATCCTGAGCAGCGACAATGGTTTTACCGTCATTGAGGAGTTGACCGCCGGCGGAAGCGCCGCACGGTCGGGTCTGCTCAAGCCGAAGGACAGGATCATCGCCGTAGCCCAGGAAGGGGAACGGCCCGTCAATGTCATCGACATGGATCTCCATGATGTGATTCGGATGATCCGCGGCAGGAAAGGGACGCGGGTTGTCCTTACGATCCTCCGTCAGGAGGAGCGGACGACCCGTTTCAATGTCGTTCTCATCCGCGACAAGGTGGAGCTCAAGGAGCAGGAGGCCAGCATCGAATACGTGATCCGCAAAGCCGGCGATCGGCGGTATACCTTCGGGGTGATCGATCTCCCTTCGTTCTACGGCGATGAAAAGGAAAACAAGTCCTGCTACGAAGATGTAAAAAGGCTGCTTGGAGAGGCCGGGGGGCGTCGTGTCGATGGAATCGTGCTTGACCTTTCGCGCAACGGCGGGGGGCTCCTGAAGGAGGCGGTGCGCCTCGCCGGCCTGTTTGTCGATCAGGGTGGGATCGTAGCGACCAGGGACCATCTCGATCAGGTGACTGTTCTTGCCAACGGCTCGGCCGTCGTGGGGCCGGCGGGCTACACATACAAGCTGATGGCCTTTCCCGGGGAAGATCCACGCGCGCTCTATACAGGGCCCGTTGTTGTGCTGACAAGCCGCTTGAGCGCATCGGCCAGCGAGATCGTCGCGGGCGCTCTTAAGGACTACGCCCGATCGGTGATTGTCGGATCGGATCATACCTTCGGGAAGGGCTCCGTGCAGGTCATGATGCCCCTTCCCTGGAACCTGGGCGGCATGACCGTCACCACGGGCATGTTCTTTCTTCCCGGCGGCAAATCCACGCAGAAGACCGGTGTCGAAGCGGACGTGAAGCTGCCCATCTGGTTCACCCTTGAAGACGTCGGTGAAACGGCCCTGGATTACCCCCTTCCAGCCCAGAAGATCCCGCCTTTCCTCGGATCGAAGGGAAGGGCGCCTCTGTGGAAGCCTGTCACACCGGCCATGCTTTCGAACCTGGCGGCAAGATCCAGGGAACGGGTCGCCAAGGACGCGAAGTTCGCCGAGATCATTCGGACCAGCAAAGAGGCGGCTGCCAGGAAGGGCATCATCCGGCTTGCCGACCTGCGCAGGGACATGGTCAAGGAAAACGGTGCGAAGAAGAACGGTGCGAAGAAGAAGGAGACCTACACCGAGTTGAGGCAAAAGGCAAAGGAGCAGTATGCCCCCTTCGTGAACGAGGGCGTCAATGTCCTTCTCGACATGGTGACCATGGGTTACGGTAATGCCCCGCGCGGAGGATCATCCTCGAATTGACGTGACCCCGGGAAGCCTGTTCCATCTGTTCCTTAAATAGCCTCAGCCGGCTTGGAAGCCCGTTCCCGGCTGAGGCGGAACACCTGCTCCGCTGCCGATGTCCCGCTGTCCGGCGTGCGGGGTCGAAGCGAATCTCAATCGTTCAACCGTGAACACCCCGGCATCACCCCTGCGCTTTCCGACGCTTGAACCCCTTTCCGGCCTCCGCCGCCTTCCGCGATTCATCCCATTATCCGTGAGATTTCAGATTGGAATTTATACGGCCCCGCGCCCTTGACATGCCTGGGGTCGATAAATATATTAGCTGCGGATTTGCTGAGACAGACAACGGAAAGGATCGGGTCCTACGGGTTCCATGGAAGACCATATCATCAAAATATTTAAGGAAAGCGCTCAGCTCAAAGACATTTTTCTGAACGAAAACCTGGGCCGGCTGGTGAATGTCATCGAAGCCGTAACCGGCGCCCTGAAGTCCGGAAACAAGATCCTGATTTTCGGAAACGGCGGCAGCGCAGCAGATGCTCAGCATCTCGCGGCGGAGTTCGTCAATCGCTTTGTCATCGAAAGACCCCCGTTGCCGGCCATCGCCCTGACGACAGACACGTCGGTCATAACGAGCATCGGTAACGACTATGATTTTTCGGAAATCTTCAGCAAGCAGATACGAGCGATCGGGCAGGCAGGCGATATCGCCTGGGGAATCAGTACGAGTGGAAAATCGCCCAATGTTTTGAAGGGTCTTGAAGTGGCTGGGAAGATGGGCCTGATTACCGTGGGGCTGACGGGACACGATGGCGGAGACATCGCCAGGAAGGTGGATTACGTTCTCAATGTCCCCTCAAACAGCACCCCCAGGATTCAGGAAGTGCACATTGCCATCGGTCATGTCATCTGCGAAATGATCGATTTCAAGCTTTTTCAGAGGCCTGAACTTAAATGAGGGCTTGGAACGGTTGGAAACAATCCGGGAACTATTCAGAAAGGAAATACGTTGCGGCATGACAGAGAAGGAGAAAAAAGATCAGGAAGATCTCGCTCCGGAATCCATCGAAGAGAGTCTTTATGACGAGTTTAAGGGGGAGGACGCTGCCGGTCAGGACACTGAATTCCTGAAGGCCCAGCTGGAGTTGAAGGAAAAGGAAGTTGCGGAGCACTACAATAATTACCTCCGCGCACTGGCCGATCTTGAGAATTATAAAAAGAGGGCGGCCAGGGAAAGGGCAGATCTCGTGAAATACGGACATGAGAATCTGCTGCGGGATTTCCTTCCGATTCTGGACAGCCTGGACCGGGCGATGGATGCGGCATGCAGCTCCGACAATATGGAGGCTTTTCAGGAGGGTCTCACCCTCGTACGGAATCAGTTCCTCGGTTGTCTGGAAAAGTATGGTGTGGAACCGATCGTGGCCTGCGGTTTGGATTTTGACCCCAACGTCCATGAGGCCATGCTGGAGGTTGAAAGCGATTCGCATGAAGACAGACAAGTGGTCGACGAATACCAGAAGGGGTACCTTTATCAGGGAAGGCTGCTGAGACCGGCGAAGGTTTCCGTCTGCAGGCGCAGGAAGTAGATACTCATAAATGGAATCTATGACATTGGAATACAGCAACACCATCAGACATTAAGGAGGATGAAATTTCTATGGGAAGAATTATCGGAATCGATTTGGGAACGACCAACTCGTGCGTTTCCGTCATGGAAGGGGGAGACCCTGTCGTAATCGCCAATCAGGAAGGCAATCGAACGACGCCGTCCGTCGTCGCCTTTTCGGAAAGCGGCGAACGGCTGGTTGGGCAGGTTGCCAAGCGGCAGGCCGTGACCAATTCGGAAAACACCGTTTACGCGATTAAAAGGCTTATCGGCCGGAAATATAATTCCAAGGAAGTTCAATATGACAAGAGCATCAGCCCCTTCAAGATCACCGAGGCGTCCAATGGAGACGCGCAGGTTGAAGCGAGGGGAAGGGCCTACAGCCCCGCTGAGATCTCATCGATGATCCTGGTCAAAATGAAGCAGACCGCAGAGGATTATCTGGGGGAAAAGATCACGGACGCCGTCATTACCGTTCCGGCGTATTTTAATGACTCCCAGCGTCAGGCCACGAAGGACGCAGGAAAAATCGCCGGCTTGAATGTTCTCCGAATCATCAACGAGCCGACGGCGGCGGCCCTGGCATACGGACTGGACAAGAAAAAGGACGAAAAGATTGCCGTCTTCGACCTGGGTGGAGGCACCTTCGACATCTCCATCCTCGAGTTGGGCGAAGGGGTCTTCGAGGTCAAATCCACCAATGGAGATACCCATCTGGGCGGGGAGGATTTCGATCAGCGGATCATTGATTATCTGGTCAGTGAATTCAAGAAAGACCAGGGAATCGACCTCCGCAGCGACAAAATGGCCCTGCAGCGCCTCAAGGAAGCGGCGGAGAAGGCGAAAATGGAACTGTCCTCGGCCATGGAAACGGACATCAATCTACCCTTCATCACCGCCGATGCCTCGGGGCCCAAACATATGAACATCAAGCTGACGCGGGCTAGAATGGAGGCGCTCGTGGAAGAGCTGATCGACCGGCTTGAGGGACCCTGCCGGACGGCGCTGAAGGATGCCGGCCTGGCGGCGAAGGATATTGATGAAGTCATCCTTGTCGGAGGCATGACACGGATGCCGAGGGTTCAGCAGAAGGTAAAGGAAGTTTTCGGCAAGGAGCCCAACAGGGGGGTCAATCCCGATGAAGTTGTGGCCGTCGGTGCCTCCATTCAGGGCGGCGTTCTTGCCGGTGAAGTCAAGGATGTCCTGCTCCTCGATGTGACGCCTCTGTCTCTGGGCATTGAAACTCTCGGCGGTGTCATGACCAAGCTCATCGAGAAGAACACGACCATCCCGACCCGGAAGAGCCAGATTTTTTCCACCGCGGCGGACAATCAGCCGGCCGTGAGCATTCATGTCCTTCAGGGCGAACGCTCCATGGCGTCGGATAACAGGACCCTGGGTCGGTTCGATCTCGTCGGGATCCCCCCGGCGCCCCGAGGAATTCCACAGATCGAGGTGACCTTCGACATTGATGCCAACGGGATCGTCCATGTCTCCGCGAAGGATCTGGGAACGGGGAAGGAACAGAGCATCAAGATAACGGCGTCAAGCGGCCTTTCCGAGTCCGAGATCGAGAAGTTCGTCCGGGAAGCCGAGGCACATGGGGAAGAAGACCGCAAAAAGAAGGATCTCGTGGAAGCGAGAAACTCGGCGGATGCCATGGCCTATGGTGTCGAGAAAAACATCAAGGAGTTCGGCGACAAGGTGGATCCGGCAGAAAAGGTCCGGATTGAAGAGGCCATTGTGAAGGTCCGGAAAGCCGTGGAGGGTGATGACCTCGATGCCATCAGGTCCGCACAGGAAGAGTTGACGACGGCGTCCCACAAGCTGGCCGAGGCAATGTACGCAAAAACCGCACAGCAGCCCGGTGGAGGCCCTCAACCTGGGGAGGGTCCCGGTGCCGGAGCCCAGGAGGCGGGCAGAAAGGACGATGACGTCGTGGACGCCGATTTCGAAGAGGTAAAATAAACCAGGGTTCATCAAACCCGGAGGATGCCTGGATGTCAGGAGGCCTGATGTCCGGGCATCTTTGTTTGTGCGGAAGAAGGGAGGAAAACGATGAGATATCTTCTGACCAATGACGACGGGATCTACGCCAGGGGGCTGAGCGCCCTGTACCGGGAACTTTCGAAGGAGGCCGACTGCCTGATCGTGGCGCCGGAAGTGGAGCAGAGCGCTGTCGGGCATGCCATCACGCTCAATCGCCCCCTCATGATAAGGCGCACGAACAAGGACGGAAGCTTTCTGGGATACGCCGTCTCCGGGACGCCGGCGGACTGCGTCAAGATCGGGATCAAGGAGCTTTCGGAAAAGCCCGTGGATCTTGTCATTTCGGGGATCAACATCGGCTCCAACGTCGGAATCAATGTCATTTATTCCGGTACCGTTTCCGCGGCGACGGAGGGGTCGATCCTTGGGGTTCCCTCCATGGCCATTTCGCTGGGCACGCTGCGCAACGCCGATTATACCGTTGCTGCCGATTTTGCCCGGAGGATGTCCCGCTTCATGATCAAATATTTTGCCGGAAAAAGCATTGCCCTGAACATCAATGTGCCGCCCCTGCCGAGAAGCGAGATCAAGGGGATCGCGGTAACGCGGCAGGGAAAGGCGCGCCTCATCGAATGTTTCGACAAACGGGTCGACCCCCGTGAACGGCTTTATTATTGGCTGGCGGGTGAAACACAGCTTTCGGAGCAGGAGGAGCCCGATTCCGATGGAAGCGCCCTGAGCCGGGGGATGATTTCCATTACCCCCATCCATAACGATATGACGCGCCATGATGCCATTGGCGGCTTGAAAGAACTCGTGGGGCAGGAAAGCGCCCTCTTTGCGTCAACGAAATGTGAATGCTCTGATTAGAGGGGCTTTTCAGCGGGCCGCAATGACGGGTATCGGGCTCACTTGAAAAAGGCTGCGGCCGGACTGCTCCCGGCCCGTCAGGGCCAGAACCAGCAATTCGATGGATCCTTCCCGGACAAACTGCAGGGCCGTTTCGTCCACCGGCCCCCGCAGGGCGACGGTCACCCAGTCGATGGGAGTGTCCTGGTCGTTCTGTTCGAAATAATCCTCCAGCTTTCTGTTCAGGTCGGCAATCCGGCTCTGTTCTTCCGCAATGAGGAGAATCGTCAGAGGCCATACGGCACTGAGGGAGAGGGCGACAGCCAGGTCCAGGGCGCGGTCCGATTCCCGGCTGCCGTCATAGACCAGCCCCATGCTTTCAATTTCCAGAAACTGGGGGGGGATGACCATCAGAGAGGCCATGGCGGGGCGTGTTGCGAGTTCTGAAAAGGAAACGGCGTCATCACGGCCGTTGTCCAGGCCCTGCCGGTGCACGAGCAGGAGGCTGCCCTCTCCGTTGCCCGTTGCCGCATAGATCGAGTCTGCGGAAAGGTCGGTAATTTTCTTCAGGTTTGGTGAAATTCCGGCAAGATCGCAGTCCTTCTGAAAACTGCGGACGAGAATCTCCTCGGTGGGAGAATCTTCCAGGGCTTTGCCTGCGTACAATCCAACCAGGGGAACATTCAATCTTTTGGCGGCATAAACCCCGTAGGCGACAGCCCTCGAACTGAGCGTCAGCCCGCTCAGAGGCACCAGAATGGATTGGACGGCGGCACGGCTCATGATTTTCCGTTCTCCTTTTCATCGTTATTCGGTCTTCCTTAGCTCCATTTACCAGAAGAGGCCGGATCCTTCAATGCCTTTTCCGGCTTGCCCGGACGGCCAATCGGGGAAAAAATGCCAACCAGGATGTTCGACGAGATCTCGATGTTTGAACGGCTTGAGGAAATCAATACAAAGCCGGATCCATTCCAGTTTTATACGGCTGCTGATCTGTGGACGGATGAACACACCTCTGAGCAGATGCTCAAGTTTCACCTGGACCCGGAAATGGATGTCGCATCCCGCAACCATGCCTTCATCGACCGGTCCGCAGATTGGATTGCTTCCCATTTCGACATCGGGCCTGGGAAGAAGATTGCCGACTTCGGCTGCGGCCCTGGATTGTATGCCGTGAGGCTGGCTCGAAGGCAGGCCGCCGTGACCGGCATCGACTTCTCGCGGAGATCTATTCGCTATGCCCGGGAAGCGGCAGACAGGGAAGGGCTCTCCATTCATTACGTAAACATGAACTACCTGGATTTTGAAGCGGACGGTCGCTTTGATCTCATCGTGATGATCATGTGCGATTTCTGCGCATTGAGCCCCGCACAGAGAAAAAAGATCCTGTCCCGGTTCCATGGGCTTCTCGATCTCTCCGGTTCCGTGCTCCTCGATGTGTATTCCCTGGTGGCCTTCGACGGACGGGAAGAGAAGGCGGAGTATGGACCCGGTCTCCTCGACGGCTTCTGGTCTTTCGGCAGCTATTACGGCTTTCTCAATACGTTCAAGTATGAAAAGGAAAAGGTGGCTCTCGATAAGTACACGATCATCGAGCCCCACCGTTCGCGGACGATCTACAACTGGCTGCAGTATTTCAGCCCCGAGGATCTGGAAAGGGAGCTTGCGGAGTGCGGGTTTGCCGTCGAAGGGTATTATTCCGATGTGGCGGGGACGCCTTTTTCAGCGCACAGCAGGGAATTTGCCGTCATTGCAGGGAAGCGGCCGTGATCACGGAACAGGCTGACCGGCCGGACATGCCGGATTTATCGTTGACAAAAAAGTCCAGGCCTCCTACATTCATATCACTATAAGAATCAGAATGTTCAGAACTTCTTGTACCGTGTTTTCTTCCATCCGAACGGAAGGAAGAAGGACCCGCGGCAGGGAAAGACGACATTTCGAGTCGGTGATCTCTAATCCATCTTGAAAACGGTTGTGAGTGGAACCAAAGGAGGGGAGACGATGAAAACCCGGATCAATTTCGAGGAAGAGACGGCGCGCTCCAGGCGTCTGGCAGATGTGGCCCGGCAGAAGGCGCCGGCGGAAACCCTCATTCAGAATGGAACGCTTTTCAATGCCTTTACCGGGGAGTTCCTTCCGGGGCAGTCCCTTTGGATTGCCGAGGGAAGAATTGCTTACGCGGGGCCTGATTCGGACTGTGTCCGGGATGAACGGACCGAGGTGATCGATGCCGAAGGAATGACCCTCCTGCCCGGATTGATTGACGGCCACACCCACATCCTGATGCGTTCCGGCCTCGAGGAATTCATCCGCCATGTGCTTCCCGGCGGAACGACGACGATCATTACGGAGCTGATCGAATTTGCATCCTTCTTCGGCATGCTGGGGATCGAGCCCCTCGTCCGGGCGCTGAAAGACCAGCCGATCCGCTTTTATTACACCCTCCCGCCACTGTGCGCCCTGACGCCGGCCCTGGAACGTACCGCGCCGGATAACGCAGCGTATCTCCCCTATCTGGAGGATCCGCAATGTATGGGGGTCGGGGAAATCTACTGGAGCAACCTGTTTCTTGAAGGAATGCAGGGAAGCAGGGTGCAGGAACTGGCCCGGATGGCGATCCTCCTGGGAAAGCGTGCAGAAGGCCATACGGCCGGGGCGCCTGCCAAGAGCCTCCAGGCCTATACCGGATTCGGCTTCTCCTCCGATCACGAACCCATTACGGCCGCAGAAGCCCTGGACCGGCTGAGACTGGGGTACTGGGTCATGGTCCGCCAGGGCTCCATCCGGAAGGAGCTGCCGGAAATAGCCCCTCTCTTCCGGGAAAACCTGGATTTCCGGCGGATGGCCCTCTGCACGGATTCCGTTGATCCCCAGGAGCTCCTGGACCAGGGCTATCTGGAGGGATCCCTGCGCTCGGCTCTGAAGCTGGGCATCCCGCCCGCCCAGGCCTACCAGATGGTGACGATCAACGTGGCGGAGCATTTCCGCCTGGACCATCAGCTCGGCTCCCTGTCTCCGGGAAAGGCGGCGGATGTCGTCGTGATCCCATCTCCGGCGGAGTATGAACCCCGAAGGATTCTGATCGCTGGAAAGACGGTTTTTTCGGAAGGGAAGACCCTCGTCGAACCGAGGCATGTGGAATTTCCTGAAGCCCTCTTTTCCTCCGTCAGAATAGCGGGGTATTCGCTGGAGGAACCGCGGAAAGCAGGGCGATGCCGAGTCATGGAGCTTGTGAACCGCCTGGTAACCCGAGAAAAGATCATCGATTTTAACAATCCGGAAGATGCGGCCGATGTTCTCTATGCCATAGCCCTGAACCGGACGGGTGGCGGGAAATCCTTTACGGGATTTCTGAAAGGGTTCGGATTGAAGCAGGGGGCCTGCGGCACCACGACATCCTGGGATACGGTGGACATGCTCTGCGCCGGAGCCGATATGGCCTCGATCCGGACCGTCATCGAACGGCTGAGGGAAATCGGCGGGGGGGCCGTTTTCGCCATCGGCGAAACAGTGGTGGCCGAATGTCCCCTTGCCCTGTGCGGGGTCGTTTCCCTTGCGCCCCTGAAAACCCTGGCCGCGCAGATGAGAAATCTGGACGAAGCCCTGCAGAATGCGGGTGCGAGATGGGAAAAACCCGTCTTGACGCTCGATACCCTGACAACGGCCTCCATTCCCCATCTGCGGATTACCCACGAGGGATATGTCCGCATGCGGGACCGAAAAATCCTGCCGCTCAGTGAGTGATGTCCTTTTTTGCCTGCCGGCGGGCCGGGGAACCCGACTCCGCCGGTAGGCCCGGTCGTTCCATCTGCCGCGATACCGTTATTTCTCCGCCTCGGGTGTTCCCCATGAAGGCGGACCGCTACCGGTGAAGCGACCCTTCCCTGCTCTGCCGTTCTTCCCCGGCCGGGTTCACATCCCTGTTGCAATAACGTGGAATTTTACGTATAGGAAACCCCGGAGTAGAGGCGGGAATCTTGAACCCCGGAGAGGAATCCGTCGGGAAGACTGCAGGCGGGTGCAGGCACTCCGGAGGCCCGCCGGAAGGAATGCGCTTTGAGATGACGATGAGACATGCGGAGCCGGCAACAGGTGGGAAAACAACATCATGCTGAATTTTAATCTGGATGCAAGTCGGATTGCCATTATCGGACCCGGGCGTCTGGGGACATCCTTCGCATACAAGTTCGGCCGGGACAATAAAAAGGTTGACATTTATTATCACGACGCGGACGTTTGCCGGGCCATCAATCGAGACCATCTCAACCCCAAGCATCTCACCGAGGATCTTGCCCGGCTGGTGGGAGGGATGGACAAGGTTCCGAGGCTGTCACCCCATGTCGTTGCCACCAATGATCTGGAAAGGATCGTGGAAGATCACGATGTCATCATGCTGTCGGTCACCACGAACCGCCTTCCCGAACTGCTGAGCTACCTGGAGCCGCTGCTGGAAAAGAAAACGGGGGACACCTGTCTCATTTCTCCGATCAAGGGGCTGACATCCGATGAGTTGACCAAGGAACTCATTACGCCTTCCCAGCTGATCAACAACCATCTTCACCGATTGAAGCACAAATATCAGGTGGTCTGTATCGGGGGGCCTTTCTTCGACGTGGACATCGCCCTGGGGCGTCCCGTCTGTGTGACGATTGCCGGCAAGGGCCGGATATGCCGCTTTGTCCGGGAGGAGCTGCTCCAGTTCAATCGCCGGGAGCTGAATTCCTACTACAATTTCGACATCGTGGGCGTCGAGGCCTGCGGATCCCTGAAGAACGTTGTGGCCAATATCAAGGGGGTTGCCGATTCCCTGAATCTGGGCGATTCGTTCCCCGGCACCATCTTCGCCCGTTCCGGAGTCGAAATCCGGTCCCTGTCGAAGCTTCTTGGAGGCGACTTTCAGGCCTTCTACAGCCAGGCCGGGGTGGGGGACATGTATGTGACCCTGTCTTCCTACGCCAGCAAGAACTATCGCTACGGCAAATATTTCTATGAACATTATAACGGCAACCCCATCGAGACCAATCTGAAGGTTCTGGCGCGCATCGACGGGACGCCGGAAGGTCCCAATACCATCAAGAATGTTCACCGATTCCTGGAAAAGAAGAATATGTACAGTCCGCTGTTTCAATGCGCTTACCAGATTTTCAATGAAGGGGGGAACAAGGCGAAGATGAAGGAGCTGCTCATCCAGTCCTGCCAGCTCGACCGGCGGGTCAAGGAATACATCGGGCCGGTTTCCCGGTTCCTGTACCACGTCATGCCGAATCTGTGGTACCGCCGGGACAAGGGGATCCTGGCCAACCTGGACAAGTAAGGGCGATGGGCGGGTCTGGTTTCAAATAAGGGCTTGACTTTATCCGGCCGCGTGTGGTAGCGGGGAGAGAAAATTTCAGCAAATGTCGGATGGTGACAGGGTATCGGAATGATGACATCTCCTGCGAATCAACCGGTGGGCTGGTGGCGGCCTTTGAATCGTCCCTGCCCACAATAAGAAAACATTCCTTTCAGGTGTGGGTGGAAAAATCCTTCCCATGCCTTTGACGCAAACCGGAAAGCCATGGGAAACCCCATGGCTTTTTTAATCATTTCCGCCAGTGGAGAAAGAGGCGCCGGAAATACGATCAATCAGTTAAAAAAGGAGAAGAAGATATGGAACCACGTAAGATTGTCTTGGAAGACAGCGAGATCCCCAGGCAATGGTATAACATCCAGGCGGACCTCCCAAAACCCCTCAGCCCACCACTTCACCCGGGAACGCAGAAGCCTGTCGGTCCGGATGATCTGGCCCCGATTTTCCCCATGAACATCATTGAACAGGAAGTCAGTACCCAGCGGTGGATTGACATCCCTGAAGAGGTTTTGGACAAGTACCTGATCTGGCGGCCTTCGCCCCTGTACCGGGCCAGGAGTTTTGAAAAGCTTCTCGATGCACCGGTGAAGATCTATTACAAAAACGAAGGGGTCAGTCCTGCCGGATCCCACAAGCCCAATGCCGCCGTTCCCATGGCTTACTACAACAGGCAGTTCGGCATCAAGAGATTGACAACGGAGACAGGGGCCGGCCAATGGGGCAGCGCCCTGAGCATGGCGGCCACCATGTTCGATCTGGAATGCCGTGTATATATGGTCCGGGTCAGCTTTGAGCAGAAGCCCTACCGTCGGATGCTCATGAATACCTGGGGGGCGGAATGCCTGTCCAGCCCCAGTGAAATGACCCAGATCGGGCGGCAGATCCGGGCCGAATATCCCGATACGCCAGGCAGCCTGGGAATTGCCATCAGCGAAGCGATCGAAGACGCTCTGGCCTCGGAAAACACTCGCTATGCCCTGGGGAGCGTCCTGAATCACGTCCTCCTCTATCAGACTATCATCGGCCTGGAGGCTCAGAAGCAGATGAAGAAAATCGGGATTTATCCCGACGTGGTCATGGGCTGCTGCGGCGGCGGAAGCAACTTCGCGGGACTGTCGCTGCCCTTTGTAAAGGATAAGATCGAGGGAAAGCGGGTGGAAATCATCGGGGCGGAGCCCTCCTCCTGCCCGACCCTGACCCGGGGCCCCTTTGCCTATGATTTCGGAGATCTGGCGAAAATGACGCCTCTGCTGCCGATGCATACCCTGGGGCATGATTACGTCCCGGCGCCGATCCATGCCGGGGGGCTGCGCTATCATGGGATGGCGCCCATTGTCAGCCACCTGCTCAATCTGGGGCTCATCGGGGCCCGGTCCTTCCACCAGCTCGACACCTTTGATGCCGGCATCAAATGGGCGCGTTCGGAAGGGTTCATCCCCGCGCCGGAAACCTGCCATGTCCTTGCCGCCGTCGTGGAAGAAGCCCGAAGGGCAAAGGAGGAGGGCAGGGAAAAGGTCATTCTCTTTAACTGGAGCGGACACGGCTTGATCGATCTTACCGCGTACGACGCCTATCTGTCGGGCAACCTGGTGCCCTATGAACTGCCGGATGAAGAAATCCAGCGCGTCCTGCAGGCGGTGGAAAACATGCCCAAACCCCAGAGCTTCTGATTTTGGCGGATCCTGCGGCGGGAAACGGGGGGGCAGCCCCTCTTCCCGCCGCATTCCTCTCATTCCTCTCCGGATCGAACGGCTCTGTGACGCCCCTGTCATCAACGGGGTGCGCGGCAGGAACGAGGCTACCCTCCGGAGATCCTTCTCGGTGCCCATGGAATCTTTTGACGACCTAATCATACGATGTCCCCGCCTGGGGCATGAAGTCCCTTTTTCCTATTGCCGTCGTGAGTCCGGAGATCTTCCCTGCATCCGCGTGCTTTCGTGCTGGGAATCCCGCATCCCGGTGGAGGCGTGCCTGCGGAAACAGATGACCGCAGAAGCTTGGGAACGGTTCTGCCGGCAGGAACCGAAAAACAAGGTGTCTTCTCTCATCGAACTGATCGAGGCGGCCAAAAAACGCGGCGTGACGCAAGATTAGGGGACTGTCGAGACCAAAGGCGCATTAGCGCCGCAAGGGGCTTGCAGAACGTGGAACGGCCATGGATCACTTGAAATCAAACGAACAGGCGGCGGATCGGGACCACCGGCCTCTCGCGGATCGGATAAGGCCGCAAACCCTGGATGAGTTTTTCGGGCAGGGCCATCTTCTGAAGGAGGGGAGTCTGCTGCGTCGGGCGATCGAGGAAGACCGGCTCTTTTCCGTCATCTTCTGGGGGCCGCCGGGTTCGGGGAAGACCACCCTGGCGCGGATACTGGCGCGGGAAACCAAGGCCTGGTTCACTTCCTTTTCCGCCGTGCTTTCCGGGGTCAAGGAACTTCGGAAGGTTGTGGAGGAAGCGGAAGCCCTGTGGCGGAATTCCAGGCAGAAAACGATCCTTTTTGTCGACGAGATCCACCGGTTCAACAAGGCCCAGCAGGATGCCTTCCTTCCCCATGTGGAGAGCGGACTGATCACGCTCATTGGGGCGACGACGGAAAATCCCTCCTTCGAGGTTATTGCCCCCCTTTTGTCCCGCTGCCGGGTTCTCGTGCTCAAGGCCTATTCTGGGGAGGACCTGTGCCGGATCATTTCCCGCGCATTGAACGACCGCCAACGAGGGCTGGGAGCCCTCGAACTGACCCTTGATCCGGACGCCCTGGAGCACCTTGTCCGCACCGCCGACGGGGATGCCCGGAACGCCCTCAACAGCCTGGAGGCCGTCGCTTCCCTTCTGGCTGCGGGGGCGGGGAAACCCGGCCGGATTTCCCGCGTTCAGGTGGAGGAGGCACTGCAGCGAAAATCCCTGCAGTATGACAAGGGGGGGGAGGAACATTACAATCTGATCTCCGCCTTTCACAAGAGCCTCCGGGGAAGCGATCCCGATGCCGCCCTCTACTGGATGGGACGGATGCTTTCCGCCGGAGAGGACCCCCTCTATATTGCCCGGCGGATGGTGCGGTTTGCTTCGGAGGATGTGGGCAATGCCGATCCCATGGCGTTAAACATTGCCGTCACCGCCAGGCAGGCCTTTTCGTTCATCGGGTTACCCGAAGGCGAGCTGGTCCTGGCCCAGGCGGCCGTCTATCTGGCGACGGCGCCCAAGAGCAATGCTTTGTACGCCGGATACAGACGGGTGAAGGAAACGATCGCTTCCACCGGAACCCTTCCCGTTCCTCTCCACATCCGCAATGCCCCGACGCGACTCATGAAGGATCTCGGGTACGGCCGGGATTACCGCTATGCCCATGATTATGAAGACGCCTTTGTTCCCCAGGATTATCTGCCGGAAGCCCTTTCCGGAAAAACGCCGCCGTTCTACCGCCCAACAGACCGCGGTTATGAGCGGACGATTCGAGACCGCCTGGAAAAATGGAGAAAGCTCCTGGAGAGGGCCAGGAGGAACGGGCCGAGCTCCTCGGAAACATAAGAAAAAACCTCTCTGCCTGCTATTTTTTTCTCAGTATCTCCCGCAATATGACGGCCAGGGCATGCAGCGAAAAGGGTTTCTGAATGAAATTCAAGGATTTGTCCAACACGCCTTGCTGGGCAATCACATCGGCCGGATAGCCCGACATGAACAGGCATTTCACCCTCGGGTACATTGAAAGAAGGCTCCTGGAAAGCTCCAGCCCGTTCATCCTGGGCATAACCACGTCGGTCAGGAGTAGATGGATCTCGCCGGGATGCTCTCCGGCAATACGGAGGGCGTTATCCGGACAGGAGGAAGCCAGCGTGGTATAACCCAGTTCCTGGAGCATCATGATGTTCATCTTCAGGATCGCCTCTTCGTCCTCAACCACCAGAATGGTCTCATGACCCCGGGGCGGCGCTTCCGGGCCCTCCTCCAGCAACCCTTCGAGTCTGCCTTTATACCGGGGCAGGTAGATCTTGAAGTTGGATCCACAACCCTCCTCGCTGTCTACGTCGATGAACCCGTCATTCTGTTTTACGATGCCGTAGACTGTGGCAAGCCCCAGACCCGTGCCTTTTCCCGACTCCTTGGTGGTGAAGAACGGTTCGAACAGGTTCTCCAGAATCTCCCCGCTCATGCCGAAACCGTCGTCACTCACGGCCAGCAGAGCGTAGTCGCCGGGGACGCAATCCGGATGGCGGGCGCGACAGGGTTCGCCGAGGGTAACGTTTTCCGTTTTAATGGTGATTTTGCCGATGCCGGCGATGGCATCCCTGGCGTTGACGCACAGATTGGCCAATATCTGGTCGATCTGGGAGGGATCCATGTTAACCGGCCACAGGCCATTGCCCGGCTGCCAGATGAGATCGATGTCTTCGCCGATGAGGCGCCGCAGAAATTTCAGCATGCTTTCAAGGGTTTCGTTCAAATCGAGCACCTTCGGGACGATCGTTTGTTTGCGGGCAAAGGCCAGAAGCTGACGGGTCAGGTTTGCGGAGCGTTCGGCCGCCTTTCGGATTTGCTGCAGGCTGGCAACGACAGGGTGAGCCGGATCCACCTTACTGAAGGCCAGATCCGTGTAACCGATGATGACCCCCAGCATGTTGTTGAAGTCGTGGGCGACGCCGCCGGCCAGTCTGCCGATGGATTCCATCTTCTGGGCCTGGGCGAACTGTGTCCGCAGCTTATCCTGCTCTTCTTCGGCCCGTTTGCGCTCGGTGATGTCTTCCGATATGCCGAGGAGGTAAGCGGGTTTCCCGTTTCTGTCGGGGATAGGAATCTTTTTGGTGTGCAGGATTCTTGTCCCCGACTTCGATTCAATGGACTCCTCGGGGATGTCGTACAGCTGCCCGCTCTCCAGCACCTCCCTGTCCTTTTTAAGAAAAAAATCCGCCTGCTCCCTTGGGAAGAAGTCGTAATCGCTCTTGCCGATCAGCTCCTCCCTCCTGTATCCAAGAAGATGTTCGCCGGCCCTGTTAAACCGGATGAATTTCAATTCACTGGAATCCTTGATAAAAATCATGTTGGGAATGTTCTCGATGATCGATGACAGGAACTCTTCCCTTTCCTTGAGCATCTCCTCGGCCCGCTTGTGTTCCGTGACGTCTTCCAGGGTCTCCACGGCGCCGAGAATATTTCCATTGGAATCCTTTATGGTTGACGCCGTAAAATAGAGCCACTTCCCTCCATCCCCGATCTCCGGGAAAAAGTCCGTCCCCTCGTAAGCGCCATCCACGAGCACCGATTTCGCGTACTTCCCTTCATAGAGCAGCGGGATTTTCTCCACAGCCCGGTCTATAAGCAGATCGGCCATCGTGGGTCGTTTCTTTCCGTAGAAAGGGACGGACTGGCCATCCGTGCCCACCATCTCCTCGGCCCTGACCCCGCTGTATTTCTCAAGGGCCTTATTCCACATCACGACCCTGTGATCCCTTCCGATTACAAATTGAGGGATTGGTGAACCGTCAAGAATGCTCCGCAAGAGGTTCTCGCTGGTGCGAAGAGCCTCTTCCGTGCGCTTGCTCTCGGTGATGTCGCGAAGGGATTCGATGGCGCCGATGACATTTCCGGAAGCGTCCCGCAATTTAGAGGCGGTTCCGGACAGATAGGCACCCTTTCCGCCATAGGCGCTTGGCACGTAGGCCTCGGCGTACAGGATGGCACCGCCCTTCCTGGAGACATAGGTATAATGATCTTTCTCATAATCATCATCCGGCAGCAGGGCGAGATCGATTAGAAGCGGTCTGGCCCTGCCGTAAAAGGGAATGGCGTATTCATACCTTTCCCTGCCGATCATCTCCCCCTTGGAAACCTGGGTCAACTGCTCCATGGATCTGTTCCACGCGATGACCTTCCCGCTGCGATCAATCGCAAAGATGGCGTCCGGTAGGGCATCAATGATTTCGTCTAGCGTCTTGTAGGAATTCCCGAGTGTTTCATCGGCGTTTCTCCGCTTTGCACGCTCGATCAGCTGATGAATCGAAACAACGAGGCTATCGATTCCATCCTCTCCATTGGTTGAGAACAGGGGAGAGGAAACATCATCCTCCAGGGCTTCCCGGACCATGTCCCTTATTCTGTGAATGCGATTCCGTTTTTGCGTTTCAGTCATCTCTGCCTCTCTCGTGGTGTCGATAGGGATGATCGAATCTGGATTTCCGGGAAAATCCGCACTCAACGAAGGATCTTTGCTCAGTGGGACCGTCAAGGGTGAAGCCGGCGGATATCCTTACATGCTGTCCCGTCAGGTACGGTCCAGTTCCTGACGGAGCATCCTCATCAAATCAAGGCTCTTGAAAGGCTTCTGGATGAGCTTGAGTCCATGGTCAAGAATAAAGTTCGTGTGCACGGCATCTTCGCTGTATCCGCTCATGAAAAGGCAGCCGATTTCGGGGTTGATGGTGCGGATCTCGTCATAGACGGTGCGTCCGCCCTTGCGGGGCATCACGACATCCAGCAGCAGAAGGTCGATCTCCCGGCTGTGCTCCTGGTAGATGCGCAGTGCGTCCTCGCCGTCGACGGCGGCCAGGACACGATATCCGGCCATCTTGAGCATCTCGGTCGTCAAAAAACGAAGCGGTTCGTCGTCTTCCGCCATGAGAATGGTTTCATGGCCTCCCGGGGAGGGGACCTGTTCTTCCTCGAGGATTTCTTCATCCGTGCTTTCGGTGACCGGAAGGTAGACATTGAAGCGGGAGCCTTTCCCCGTTTCGCTGTAAACTTGGATCATGCCGTCGTGCTGCCGCACGACGCCGTAAACGGTAGCCAGGCCGAGACCTGTTCCATGCGTCTTTTCCTTGGTCGTAAAAAAGGGCTCGAAGATCTTTTCCTGCGTTTCCCCGTCGATGCCGCAGCCTGAATCCGTGATGCTCAAGAGGACGTACCGGCCCGGTTTCGCCCAATCATGGTGAACGCAATAGTCTTCATCAAGCCAGACGTTTTGAGTTTCAATGGATAGGCGGCCTCCATCAGGCATGGCATCCCGGGCGTTGACGCAGAGATTGATAAGCACCTGTTCGATCTGGCTCCGGTCGGCGTTCACCTTCCATAGAGCATGGCCGGGAAGAATGCTCAGTTCGATGTTTTCGCTGATCAGGCGACGGAGCATCTTCATCAGATCGTCGACAACATGGTTCAAGTCCAGGGGGCCGAGCTGGAGCACCTGCCGCCTGCTGAAGGCGAGCAGCTGGCGGGTCAGAGCAGCCGCTCGCTCGCCGGCCTTTTCCACCTCCTTCAATTTTCCGTAGTGCTTATCGTCCTGTCCCATGGAGAAGAGCACCATATTGGTGTAGCCCAGGATGGCCTGGAGGATGTTGTTGAAGTCGTGGGCGACCCCGCCGGCGAGCTGGCCGATGGCCTCCATTTTCTGGGCCTGGCGCAGTTGCTCTTCCAGGGCTTTGCGCGCCGTGATGTCCTGGACAATGACCATGGATCCTCCGGAAGCGTCCCTGCCGTCGAGATACGATCGGCTCAGGAGAACCCGGATTTCCTCTCCGTCCTTCCGCTTCATCCTCACCTCTTTTGTCGCGTTGTGTGATGATGAATAAAGGGCCTCTCCACCGGCCCGGCATTCGTCGTCACTGAAGTAGAGGAAGTTCGTCCTGCGGCCGACCATCTCTTCGGGCCGGTACCCGAAAGTCTGGAAGCAATGATCGTTGACCCTGGTCAGGATTCTGTCCTGATCGACAACGCAGATGGCGAGGGGAGCCGCCTGAAACAGGACCCTCCAGAGGGCTTCATTCTGCTTGTGCGCCGTAATATCATGAGATGAAGAGATGACGGCTTTGACCTCTCCGGAGGTGTCCCGTTCGGGGATGAGCATCGAGTCCAGCCATGTTCCATCGGGAAGCTGGAACTCCGTGCGGCTGATCTCCCCGGAGAGAAATGCCTGTTCCGTTGCCTGCTCCATCAGGGAGCACAGCTGCTCGGGGGCTCCCGCTTCTTCAAGGGTTTTCCCGATGAAGTTCCCGGGGGGGATTCCGGTCTGCTCCTTCACGTTGGGATTGACGTACAGGAGGCGATGACGGCGATCAAAACGCATGATCGTGTCCCGGCTGTTTTCCACAACGGCGCGAAACTTTTCTTCGCTTTCCCGGAGCGCCGTCTCCGTGGCTTTGCGCCGGGTGATGTCCCGGACATTGGCCAGTACAACTGGCCGGTTGCCAAGATCAATCCGCTTGAGGGCGACATCGACATCGAACAGGGAGCCGTCGTTCGGCCGCTTTGCCTTCCATTCAAAGGTGACCGTTTCCCCCTTCATGACCCGGTCCCATCGTTCCTTCTGTTCGGCCAGAGAGCTTCCCCCGCAGGAAAAATCGTCGATGATGGTGGAGCGGATCGCCTGTTCTTTCGTGATCTCATAGAGATCCAGCATTCTCTGGTTGCCTTCCAGGATCCGTCCTTCGAGGTCATGAATGAAAATTGCGTCGTAGGTGTTGTCAAGGATCGTCCGGAGGGCCTGCTCCGATTTTCTCAAGGCCCGTTCCGCCTTCTTCCGCTCGCTGATATCCCGGGATATGACGAGAATTCCGGTGAGTTTACCTTGCGTGTCCCGGATAAAGGAAAAATTGGCTTCCATCCAGATCAGGGAGCCATCCTTCCGGAAGGTTTCTATTTCCAGCGTTCTGGTCCTGTCCGGATCAGCGGTCCCTGTTGCTTCCAGCTTCATCTCTTCCTCGAAAGCAGAGAGAACCCGTTTCAGAGATTCCGGAGTAAGGTCCTGATCGATGGTTCGCTCCAAAGCCTCTTCGACGGTGAACCCACGGATTCGAAACACGGAGGGGCTCATATAAACGCAACGCTGATTCAAATCCAGGATGCGGATGATGTCCGCGGTATTTCCCATGATGAAGCGATATTTCGCCTCGATTTCCCTGAGAGAGTCATCCATGTGCTGATGCTCTGCCTTGTAACGCTCCAACTCTTGAATATGTTGCTTCAGCGAGGAGATTTCATCGAGGAGTTCCTGATGTCCCCTGTTTTTTGTGTCCGTGTGCCCCATCAGATCGGTTTTCTCCCGTATCGGATCTCAAATGGATGACCGTAAAAAGAAAAAAGGTCCATGATATAAGGAAATAAAAGACAAAAAATTCTATCACTTTTGTCAGAAGATGAACAGATTTTATTACCATGAACAGCAAGAAACGTTCCCGTTTTCCTGTCATGTTGAGCTCGATGCGGAATTTCCATGAGAAGGTTCAGGGGTGGTTTTTCTGAGATTGCCTTGACAGGAGGGGAGCATTTTAATTATGGTTCAGATCATCACGATATCCTTTCAAAGGCGACGGATCCAGATCAGGCTCAGAATCTTCTTGCAGACGATCGCACAGGACGACCGGATCTATCACAGCTGGAGGCGGAGGGAACCATGTTTCTAAGCGGGTTTGTACATCGGGTAGAGCTGTTTCAGATTGCCGAACGGTGGTTCCGGGAAAAGCTGGAATCCAGCGATGCCCGGCGCCTCACGGAAATCCTCATTGCCGACGGGTTCATCCTGGGCGAGACGCTGCAGGACCTTACCCGCTTTCTCGTTCACGAGCTTCATCCGCAGACCGCAGCCTGCACGGGACATCCCATTTCTTTCAAGGGGCAGCTCCGAAACGCCCTCCTCTGCTTTCAGGGGGACCTAACCCCGCGTGTCCGTGAACTGCTTTCGACATACCAGCGGAATCCGGATTTTTTCTACCGGGATGCCCCCATAAACGGCGTCATGTATTTGGGCGGTTCGGGGGAGCTTCTTGCCGCCTGTCGCATCAAGCGCCCCCGCCGCGTGGCGGAGAAGGCCAATCGCCGAATCGCGTCATGGCTCTTCAGCATCGTGCAGTCCGAAGCCGAGAAGCTGGCGGGGGAACGGGCCATCCGGATGGGGGTTCCCCTCAGCCTGCTGCTGACCCCTGAAGAGGAAATGGTGGAGGAATTCGCCCTGGCGGAGGAGATCATCTCTCGAAAGTTCATCTCCGGAGAAATTTCCTTTGACCCGGAATTTCTCACCATTAACGATGTCGGCGGCATCAAGATGATCGGGACGCCGGAAGAGCTGCTGATGATCGAGGAGTTTCTCTCGCAGCGCCGGAATTGCAGGATCGTTGAAAGGGAATCCCTTCAGGGCCTTTACAACGCCGTCAACCTGATTGTGGAGATTCCCTGGAATCGGGAAGAGGTCTGCAGACGCTACGAAAAGAAACGCTGGTGGGAGCACGTCGGAAATCGCGGGCTTTCGGAGGCTTACCTGAGGCGGGGCCTGTCATGTTTGCTAGGGAATGCCGACAATTCCATCAAGATCGAGGTCATCTTGACCACCTTTCCCGACCTGGTCGAATCGGAACTGGGAAATTCCATCCACGAAAAGCGGATCATCGCCCAGCGGGACAATAAGGATTACAAGGGGAATATCCCCCTCAACATCGAATTCCTGGTGGAGTATCTCTTTGCCGTGGGGTTCAGCCCGAGAATCGAGGTGGATTCCATTCCCATTCACCTCTGGGGCCGTTATCTCCCCGACACTCTTTTTTCCCACATCCGCAGGCTACACAATATGCCTCCCCAGGATCTGTTTTATTGAGACCGGTTCCTGGAATGGGGAATGTCCTCAGGCGGGAAGTTTGTGCTCTCCCCATCGGCGGCCTTCTGCGCCCCCTGGTCCCTCGGCGCATCCGGAGCCGTGTCTCTGCCGCGGCTTCGGTATGGCGCATCCAGGACCTTCCGGACCTTTCCGGAAAGGCCTTCGATGTTGAACGGCTTCTGGATAAATCCGCTGCATCCACGGTCCATAATCGACTGCGCCTGACCGTCGAGGCTGTAGCCGCTGCTGAGCATGACTTTTGCGTCAGGGTACAGTTCCCGGATGCAGTCGAAGGTTTCGCCCCCTGACAGTTCAGGCATGATCATATCGAGAATGACCAGGTCGATGTCGTTTTTCCTTTCCCGGTAAATGGCGATGGCCTCCTGCCCGCTTGATGCCTCATGGACCGTATACCCAAGAAATTCGAGCATGGTTTTGCTTACGGCAAGGATAGTGGGTTCATCGTCGACCAGAAGGATCGTTTCGCTGCCTCTGAGCATATCCAATTCAGGAGGCTTCTCTTCCGGGACTTTTTCCCCTGATGCGGGGAGATAGAGGGTGAAGGCCGTACCCTGTACCGGTTTACTTTCAACAAAAATAAAGCCGCCATGTCCCTTGATAATCCCGTAAACCATGGCGAGCCCCAATCCGGATCCCCTTCCCATCTTCTTCGTGGTAAAGAAGGGCTCAAAGATCCGTTTGCTTGTTTCTTCGTCCATGCCGATCCCCGTGTCGGCCACGCGGATCATGACGTAATGGCCCAGGGGCATGGCGTGAGGCATCACGTCATCTTCGCCGATCGTCATATTCCTCGTTTCGAGGAGGAGTTTCCCCCCGGCCGGCATGGCATGCCAGGCGTTGACGTAGAGATTAAGAAGGGCCTGTTCGATCTGGCCGCGATCAACCTCAACGCTCCAGAGATTCCTGCCGAATTTTCTCGTTATGGTGAGTTCCTTCCTCGTTCGGCCGAACAGGGAAGAGCTCTTCTTGATGAGCCTGTTCATGTCGACGGGCTGTATTTCATACCGGCCGCCCCGGGCAAAGCCCAGGAGCTGCCGGGTAAGGCCGGAGGCGCTTTGAACCTGTTCATCGATGTGCTTTAAATATTCGTGATGGGGATAATGGGGATCGATCTCCTGAAGAAGCAGAGAAACGTATCCCTCGATCCCCATGAGGATGTTGTTGAAATCGTGCGCGACGCCGCCGGCCAGAGTGCCGATGGCCTCCATCTTCTGTGCCTGGATCAGTTGAGATTCCAGGCGTTTCTGGTCTGTGATGTCGCGCATGCTGACGATGGCCCCGGTGACGTCTCCCTTTTCGTTGCGAAGCAGACTCGCCTTGCCCCGCATCAGCCGGCCCGGCCTGCGCACGAAGGGCATCTCTTCTTCGACATAGACGGTATCGCCATCCTTTTTGATGAAGGAATATTTTCCGGCAATTTCGTCATCCCACGAAAGGAGCAGGTCGATGGAGATCGGGCGCCGCTCGCCGTAGAGGGGAATGGCATATTCATAGTTTCCCCTGCCGACCATCTCTTCCGCGGAAAAGCCGGTCAGCTCTTCGAGCGCCCTGTTCCAGGAAATGACTTTCCCGTCAAGGTCGATCGCAAAGGTGGCGTCGGGAAGAAACTCGATGATGCTGGCAAGGCGGCTTTCCGAGGATTTCAGCGCCTCTTCGGATCTCTTCCGCTCGATGAGCCGCCACATTCCCTCCATGAGCAGAGTGAGCTGCTGAACATCCGTTTCATGGTAGTTATCCCTTTTGTTTCCTACACCGGCGACCAGCACGATGCGGGATTCAACGAACACGGGAACGTTCATGTGCCGGAGAATCTCAACGTGACCGGCGGGGCAGCCTTTTTTCCAAGGATTGGGCGAAGAGTAATCGTTTGTAATGATCGGTTTTCTCTGCCGAATCGCTTCCCCCCAGAGGCCGGTGGCGACCACGGGATAGTGGATCGGCTTCCGTTCCGTTGCACATTGAGCCATGGCGGATCGGGACCAGGAGTGCATCGTCAGGATGCTCTCGTTCTCGTTCACAAAGGCCAGGTAACCGATGGCGCTCCCCGTCAGTTCGACGGCTTTTTCCAGGGCAAAATCCGTTATTTCATGGAGGGAGGCGCTCGTCATTGAATTGAGCTGCAGCAGCGCCTCCGTTCGTTCGGCATTGAGCTTCATTTCCACCTCGGCCCGCTTGCGGTCGGTGATGTCCGTGGAGATGCCGCACAGTCCGTAGATGCTTCCGTCACCGTCCCTGAGGGGAATCTTCACCGCCCAATACGTCCGTGGCACCTCGTCAGACGAAGCGACAGCAATCTCTTCGCCGGTAACGGTTTCTCCGTGCTCGATGACAAGGCGGTCGCTTCTTTTGATTTCCTCCACGGATGAAGCGGAGAAAAAGCTTGCATCGTCATTGCCGATGATTTCCTGTTCGTTACGGCCGAAGAGCCGGCATACCTTGCTGTTCACATAAGTATAACGATACTGCATATCTTTGAGATAAATATAGGCGCCGATATTGTTCAGGATCGTATTCCGGAGCTCCTCGCTGTTCTGCAGCTCTTCTTCCGCCCGTTTATGATCGGTGATGTCGCGGACGATGCCGGCGACCCCGACCATGTCACCGCCCACAATGAGGGGAAATTTATGGGTTTCATAGAATCTATCCCCTACCGGCTCCACGGTGACCACGAGAGCCCGGCTGCGAACAGCCCGTTGATCACTCTCCCGGCAGAAGCGTGCTGCCTCTTCGGGCATGAGGTCGAAATCGGTCCTGCCCAGGATCTCCTTCTCCCTGCGGCCGAAGAATCGGGCATTGGCGGCATTGACCAGGAGGTAACGGTATTGAAGGTCTTTCAGAAAGAACAAATCCGGTGCGGTGTCGATGAGGAGGCGCAACTGCTGCAGAGAGAATTTCAGGGGGTCCGTTCCCCCTTTTTGCAGATCGGCGGATTGTTCAAGCTCCCGGATCCTCTCCTGCAGGGCGGCGATTTCTTGAAGAAGTTCCCTGTTCGTTCTTGGTGGGTTGCTCATGGACTTCCCGCGTGGTAAGCTGAAGGGATAGTGATGTGTTAACATTTATTTAATATACAAAATAACCTTTTTATCGATTCATGTCAATTGTGCATCCTGCCGGATTCGTCTAGCAAATATTGAGCCTGAAGGAAGTTTTTTTACAGGGTGCCCGCAGGAGGGTTCATGTGATGAGGTGCACCATTGAAAAAGAACCTCTTCGGGCAGCCGGGCATGATTTTTAATGTGGATCTATCGACAACTGAAAGCAGGAGGGGGACGGAACGGGGAATCTTGGGTTGCTGCCGCGGAATACCTGAAACTCTATGGGGGCGCGTGCCGTTGGCCGGGCGGACTTTCTGTATCGGCTTTACAGCAGATCGGCAGCATCGCTGATGCGCCGCGCCTCCTCGATGAGAGAACCAATCCGTGATGCTTTTTCGTCGAGACGCGACAACGGCTCTTTCAGGTCATATTGAATTTCAAGGAAGAGCCGCTCGAACATGGAAGAGATTTCTCCGTCCAGGCGCTCCCGGAACTCGTTTCTCGATATCTTCATCTTTTCCGAGAATTCATTCATAAGCGCCGAACGCTTCCAGAGCAGTGTTGCGGCGACCAGGCCGGTCCCTACAGCGGTCAGGATACCGCCGGTGATGTCAAAGGCGATGAGGTGCGTCGCCATGGCGATGACAGCCCCAATGGCCGCAATCCCCCCGCCGGTCAGCGTGAGTTTGCCGAGTTCGGAGCCCTGCACGCCTTTTTCGGTGACGATGTCCGAGATGCGGAGATCCTGGAGCTGGTGCCGCAGACGTTCGAGGATCTCCATGCGGTCTGCCGCGGCGGGATATCCGGCCTTTTGTTGCCCTTCCCGCCGGTGCTCGATGGCCGTAGTCAGATCATCGAGCATGGTTTTCATTTCATCGGAGAGGTCCTTTGAAATGCGGGAGGACTCGGCCTCAATCTCTTTTTCAGCCGTTCGCTCGAACGTTTCACGGATTTCGTTGATCCATGTATTTACATCCTTATCGCGGAGGAAGGGAATGGACCGCCGCAGGATCGTCCCGATCTCCAGGCCTTGCCGGAAATTCTCCTCAAGTCCGGAGGCAAGACGGTCATAGGAGCCGCCCAGACTGTCCACCACCAGCCGCCTGAGCGAAAGCGCCTTCTCCCGGCGCCCCTCCACCTTGGCCAGGAGGTCCTGGCAGAAGGCCTTGTCCTCTGCAATGGAGGCCTCCTCTTTGCGCAGTTTTGCAAGCAGGTCGCCGGCGATTTTCCGGACCGTGTCCCGCGACACCTCCAGTTTCATGCTCCAGACCTCGCCGCTCTCCACGGTTTTGCGCAGATACTCCCGGAACTCCGCAAAACCGCTGTCCGATGCTCCCTCCATTTCCCGCTTTGCGGAGACCGTAAATAAGACGGGGTTCTGGACGTTGCGCTCGTGGGCGTACTGCCTCACCCGGTCCGAATTGATGGCCAACTCCTGCCTGGTGGCAAGATCCGCCTGCTGCAAAATGAAGACGGTCTTCCGGTGCCAGTCCTGCCGCACAAAAGAGAGAAGCTCCCATGCCGTTGCGGTGTGGGGATTCTTGGCCGGAAAAACGAAGACGACGAGATCGCTCTTGGGGATGTAGTTTTCCGTAATCGTCTGGTGATTGCGGAGGACGGAGTTCGTTCCGGGCGTATCGACGATGGTGATGTCCTTAAGAACCGCCTTGGGCAGACGCACCCTTTCCCAGAAATCCCCCAGAACCGTTTTTGAGTACTCTTCGCCATAGACCAGTTCCTGGATGACCGCCGTGCAGGGATCCGGGGCAACCTCGCACACATTTTCTCCGAGAAGGGCGTTGATAAAGCTGCTCTTGCCCGACTTCACCTCGCCGACAATGACAAAGAGCGCTGCCGACTGCAGAAGCAAAAGACGCTCCCTCAGAATCGACGAGGACTCGCTTTCCGCGCATGCGTCGGCCAGCGACAGGCATCGCTGGAGAACATCCCTCAGCCAGTCGTATTTCCTTTTCAGCTCCGGGCTGAGGACGCGCTGTTGTGACGCCATAGATTTGTTCCTCTCTGTTCATGTGAGGGAAGCGTTCCTGCAAGTTTTAAAAATCGATACCTGGAGCTAACTCTTTTTTTCATCCTTGTCCGACATTCCCAGTTTCTCACGTGCCTGGCCTACGGCCTTCTCCGCTTCATCCTTGACTTCGCCCAATTTGGCCTTGGTCTGGTCCGCCATCTTCCCCAGCCTGTCCGCTGCCTCATCAAAGGTGTCCTCAGCTTTTTCCGCCAGTTCCTTGGCCTTTGCCTCCGCCTGTTCGGCCAGTTTTTTGGCCTTGTCCGTCAGGCCTTCCAAGGCATCGGGGATGTTGTCATGGTTCTGGTCCAGATTTTCACGGGCCTCCTTGATCTTTGCCCCGGCCTTTTCCTTCAGGTCCTCAGCCGCATCCTTGACCTGATCAACAATTTTTTTGAAGTCCATTTTTTTCCTCCTTCCTGCCAAAAGAAACGTTCCGTTTAAGAGCCACCCGCCCCTTGAAGAGGGGAGATTGCTTTTTCAAATAGCCTTCTTGAGACTCTCAGATGGGTTAAGCTCTCTGCCCCTGTGGCGCATCCGTGGGGTCCGAAAGACGAAAGGCCTCCTGCTCAAACCTGTTGTCCCGGTATGGATCCCGGCCACGAAGCAGAGCCGCAGCGCTCGACAGGAGATAAAGAGGGGGGAAAAAAGGCCCCCAGCGTTCGTATTGCCGAATATGGACATGCTCGTGATCGCGGCAACTCCGCAGACTGTCGCGGTCCGGGCTGAAAATGACGTGGCCGATGGTCAACGCGGCAATGGAAAATCGAAAGCGGCGTGAGGACAACAGGGCAGGCAGCAGCCCCCCCTGCGCCTCGATGGCGCCGGTCGCAAAAGAGACGCCCCCCCCGGAGAGAAGAACAAAGGGGAGCAGAATCATGCCGATGCACGATACCGGGAGAACCCAGCAGTATTTGAAAAACGAGACCATGATTTTTATGGGATTCATCTTTTCCGCACCTTTTCCTTTGTAACGCGCGCCGAAGTCCTACAACGGGTCGGCGCTGAAGGTGTTGCAGCTTTGGAACGTTCCGTTTTCGAGTCCGGTCTTGAACCAGCGCACCCGCTGGGCGGAACTCCCATGTGTAAAAGAGTCCGGAACAACGTAGCCCCGCGAACTTTTCTGAATCCTGTCGTCGCCGATCGCACTGGCGGCATTGAGCCCTTCTTCAATGTCTCCGGCTTCAAGGATCCTGCGGCTCTTTTCCGTCTGATGAGCCCAGACGCCTGCGAGGCAGTCCGCCTGCAATTCCACCATGACAGACAATCTGTTCCTCTCCGAAGCGTTCAGTTGCGGCTGCAGTCTGTTCACCTTCTCCGTAATGCCCAGCAGCGTCTGCACATGGTGGCCCACCTCATGGGCAATGACATACGCTTCGGCAAAATCACCGGAAACGCCAAAACGTGTCCTCAGCTCTTCAAAAAAAGTCAGATCGAGATAAACCTTCCGGTCTGCCGGGCAGTAGAAGGGACCGACGGCGGAACCCGCCATCCCGCATGCCGATTCAACGGAACCTGAAAAAAGGACCAGCCTCGGTTCCTGGTAGGTGCGCCCCATTTTCTGAAATTCGTTTCTCCAGACATCTTCGGTTTCCGCGAGCACAACAGCAACAAAGTTGCGCATGTCGTCATTCTCCGCCGTCCGGCTGCTCTGCGGTAGGGAGACGGACGAAGGCTGCTGCTGTGAAACGTTCTGCAGGACAGCGGACGGGTCAATGCCGAACAACATGCTGATCACAAAAATCGCCAGTATACCCAGACCGCTCAGGCCGCCCACTTTGGCGCCGCGCGGAAGGGACATGCCTCGACGGTCTTCAACGTTGTCACTTTGTCTTTCACCCCTCCAGCGCATCTCATCTCCCCCTTGAATTCACTGCCGGGCTTCCCGGAACGGCTCAGACGCCGGGAACGGTCCCGTCCTGCATCTGTCCGTACCGGCGAAGATGCCTCAGCTCCCGGTCCGGCCGCTCCGTGATCCAAAGTATACTATAAGTTAAATGAATCAGGTAGTTAGCACGCCTTTCATCATACTCTTGATTCTTGTGATGTCAAGGAAATTTCCCCGGATGGGTGTCTTCGCGAACGTCCCGGTTGTCCAGCGGAAAATTCCGTGTCAGCAGTCATGCCTGCCCGCCCCATCCATATTCGGTGCAGGGGCCATATGAAGCCGCTCTTCCGGCCCGGGCAAAAGGGGGCCGTCATTCCTGTCCTATGTGGCACGGGAGAACATCGCTGAGTTGAATCTCCGTGGTAAAGGCCTTTCCTCGCTTTTCAAGGGGAGAACCGGGGGCATGCCCCGCCGATGAGAACCGACTTATTCACGATGGCCCTTTTTTATTCTCATCGCAATCCCGTTGACCTCCTTCATGATGGCATCCAGGTCCAGGTGACAGAGCTCCCGGTTTTCCATCACAACGTTGCCGTTGATGATGGAGGTGAGGACATCCGCGCCGGTTGCGGCATAGACGAGGTGGGAAAAAGGGTCGTACATCGGTGTCAGATGCGGCTGATTCAAATCAAGAATAATGAGGTCCGCAGCCTTGCCGGCCTCGATGGAACCGATCCGCTCCTCCAGTCCCAGGGCGGTGGCGCCGTTGAGGGTGGCCATCTGGACCACCTGCTGGGCTTTCATGACGGTCGGGTCCAGGGTGGCGATCTTGTGAATCTTGGCCGCGGTGTCCATTTCCCGGAAGAGGTCCAGGTCGTTGTTGCTGGCGGAGCCGTCCGTGCCGAGAGAGACGAGGATCCCGCGGGCCTGCATTGCCGGGATGGGGGCGATTCCGGAGGCCAGCTTCATGTTGCTCTGGGGGGCGTGAGAAACCCGGACGCCGCATTCGGCGAGAACTTCCATCTCCTCCTCATCGAGCCACGTGCAGTGGACGGCGAGGGTCGCGGAATCGAGGACACCCAGGTCGCGGAGAAAAAGCGTCGGCCTTCTACCGTAGCGCTCATGAATCAGGGAAATCTCCTCGCGGGTTTCGGACAGGTGGAGCATATAGAGAAGATTTTCCCGGGAGGCCGCCTCCTTGATCCGGAGAAGGGTCTCCGGAGAGCAGCTGTAGGGGGAGTGGCAGAAGAGGGCGGGCTGGATCAGGGGCGAGGCGCCCTTCCAGGAGGCGATCAGCCGTTCCACGGTGTCCAGCTGCCGGGAGGGATCGGGGGTATCCGGTGTGGGAAAATCGATGAATCCCTGGGAGACAACGGCCCGCATGCCCGCGTCCATGGCCGCCCGGGCGACGGAATCCACGAAAAAGTAGCTGTCGCAGAAGGTCGTTGTACCGGACAGGATCATTTCCGCCATGGCCAGAAGCGATCCGGCGTACACCATCTGCGGACTGACATGCTGCGCTTCCGCGGGAAAGATGTGCTCGTTAAGCCAGGTCATCAGGGGGAGGTCGTCCGCCATGCCGCGGAAGCAGGTCATGGCCAGGTGCGTATGGGTATTGATCAGTCCGGGCATAATCAGGGTATCGGGTCTGTCCAGGACTTTTTTTGCGCGATAGGCCCCTTCCTGGAAGTCCTTTCTCGGCATGACGAAAACGATTTTTCCATCCCGGATGCCCAGGACGGGATGTTCGACGACGGCCTGCTGACTCGACATCGTTAAGAGGAGACTGCCGAAGACCAGCAGGTCCAGTTCGGTTTTTATCATCAACGACCTCTGGAGAAAAGGTGCGAAACCTCTTCCGGTTGGAATGGGTGGCAGGAATTTAGCACGGAGAGGAGTGTTCCTTCAATGGGATAATGGTCCGGGAAATATACAGGCGAAACAGGGGGATTTGTCGGCCCACGCAAAAAGACTGAAGGGGAGCTTTGTGCTCCCCTTCAGTCCAGGAGGATAAGACGATTTTTGGATGGCTTGCTCAGTTATGGAACCCGGCTCCTTCTGCCCGTTTGAATTCGCCGGATTTTCGTCTTTTGTCGTTAAAGAAAGCATCGATTGTGCCAGTTGTGTGATAATCATGTAACATATTGAAAAGACAAATATCTATATTCGTTTGGTTCAGGGACGGATATACGGAAGCTCTTTTCCAGAGGCAAGAAATGTCGACGGATCAGATCAGCTTTTTTTATAAAATATGAAAAAACAAGAAGATACCACGCTGTCCCGTTATGTCGCCCTTCGACAATATTGTCGAAAACGGTCCATCGGTGTTCCGGGCGAACTTCGCCGGTTCTCCGCTGCCTCGAGCCTCCTGCCGCCTCTCGAGCTTTTAACCGAAGGGTGCCTTGCAAGGCCGACAACACCGTGCTGATTCCCCCTTCGCTTTCCGGCTGCCCACGGCTTTCTGTGATCCTCGTGGTCCATTCCCCTCCCTTGGGGACCCCGATTTTAAGGGGTTGACTTTTTGATGGATCACCCTAAGATGTCGATCGGAGCAGAGTTGAAATACCGGAAGTCTGACCTCTTCAAGGACCGTCAGCGGGAAACATGACATGAAGCATGAGGAAAAAGTGATCTGGCAGGATTCCGTGTCCGGCCATGAGCGTTCGTTTCTGCAGCCTATTTCCGTGGCGATCGCCTGCGTCGTTTTTATCGCCCTGTTCCTGTTCATGGGCATTATGGACCTCCGGCGAAGCGACCGCTCACTCACCGGTCTCATGGAAAACCAGGGCCTGGCTACGATAAGCGTTGTGCGCAAGATGGCGGAGGACAACCTGAAAAACCTGATTCAGGCCGCGCAGCATGAAAATGCACCCACCTTTACCCCTCTTCGGGAAGAATCTTTCTCTCCGGAAAACTGGCTGACCTCCGCCCTGGCCGTCATCGGTCGGGATGTGGATGAGAAGTGGCAGACGAATCAAATCAGCAACGAATATCTCCAGGCCATTGCAGCACGGGAGAATCTCTGGCTGATTGCGGTCATCGACAAGGCGGGGAACATCGTTTTTTCAGGCCGGCACGTCCAATCCCCTGTCAGCGGGAACGGCGAAAAGGATCGTTTTCCTGCCGTATCCAGCGGCGCCAATCTGATCTCTTCCCTGCAGCAGCAGAACATCAATTTTGTGGCCCTTCGGCGGGCGGATGACAGCGGCACGGTGGTGATCGCCCTGAAGAAGGACGCTATCCGCTACTGGGCACTGAGGGTTTCTGTTGAGAAGGCCATGGAAAAGCTCGGAGAGGGGCGTGAACTTTTCTATCTCGTGATCAGGGATCATGATGGAAAACTGCTTGGCCAGGCAGGAAAGCTTCCGGCTGCCTCGAAGAATCTGGACGCCGCCTTCCACAGCATCTCCTCAGGTCGGAAAAACTTGGAAACACGAAAGATGACCTTTGGAAAGCAGCCGATTCTCGATATTACCGCGCCCTTTCAGCTCAGCGACCGGGTGGGTGGCGTAGCCCGGATCGGCCTGAAAAGGGAAAGCGCCGAAAAAATCCTGTCAGAAAACCGCCGAAGCATGTTTCTTTCCCTGTTCTTTACGCTTGTCGTTGCGATCCTCGCCATGTGGCTGCTCTATCAGAACCAGAATCGCCACCTGTCCGGGATTATCGAAATGGAGCGGCGCCTGGAAAAGGCGGAGCGGCTGTCCTCCCTCGGCCAGCTGGCTGCCGGAGTGGCCCATGAAATCCGCAACCCCCTCAACGCCATCAGCATGGCCAGCCAGCGGCTCAAACGGGAATTCATGCCGGCGGATCCGGAGAAGGCGGCTGAGTTCCAGAATATGGCGGGTGTCATCCGGGATGAAATTCGGCGCTTGAACGGGATTATCGAAGAGTTTCTCACCTTTTCCAAGAGCCGCCGGCTTGAAATGCGCGATTACTCCATTACCGAGATTCTCCGGAAGATGACGGACCTGATCCGGGAGGAGGCCGCCTCTCGGGGAATTGTTCTGAAAACGGCTTGGAGCGACGAGCCTGAGATCATTCCCATGGATGTGGACAAGCTCCAGCAGGCGCTGTTCAACCTCGTGAAGAACGCCATGGAGTCCATCTCCGGAGAAGGGTCCATCGAGATATCCCTCCATGCCGGTGGCCGCAATTCCCGGGTTATCCGCATCTCCGATACGGGTTGCGGAATGACGGCGGAAGAGGTGGAAAAAATCTTCAACCCGGAATATACGACCAAGCAGAAGGGGCTGGGGCTCGGCCTGTCCCTTGCGCACGAGATCATCCGTGGGCATGGCGGGGAGATCCGTGTCCTGAGCCGGGAAAAGGAAGGGACGACCTTTGAAGTGATTCTCCCGTCGGAAAGAACGACGGAGAATCCGTCACATGCCAGGACATAGAACGGGCGGTATCGGTTGCCATGAAGAGTCTGAATATCCTTGTCGTCGAGGACGGCCAGTCACAGCGGGAAATGCTCCGCGATTTCCTGCGCAAGGAAGGCCACCGCGTTGAGGAAGCGGCCAGCGGAGAAGAAGCGCTGCAATCCATGACAACGGGGGCCTTTGACCTGGTCCTGCTGGATTATAAAATGCCCGGCATGGACGGGATGCAGGTCCTCCAGGAAGTCAAGCGGCTCAACCCGGAAACGGATGTGGTGATCATCACCGCCTATGGGACGATTGAAACGGCCGTGGACGCCATGAAGGCAGGCGCGGTGGACTACATCACCAAGCCCCTTGAATTTGATGAGCTGCTGCTTCTTCTCGACCGGGTGGCGGAGCGGAGGACCCTGCTGCGGGAGAACGAGATCCTCCGCAGGCAGCTCAAGGAACAGGGGGTCACGACCGACTCGATCATTTACGGAAGCCAGAAAATGGCGGCCCTCACCAGCATGGCCGCCCGGGTCGCCTCGAGCCGTGCCACCGTCCTTCTTCAGGGTGAGAGCGGCACAGGGAAGGAACTGCTGGCCCGCCTGGTCCACCAGCTCAGTCCGCGGTCGTCAAAGCCCATCGTGACGGTCAACTGCGGCGCCCTTCCTGAAAGCCTCATTGAAAGCGAACTCTTCGGCCACGAAAAAGGGGCCTTCACCGGGGCATCGGCCCGGCGGATCGGCAGGTTTGAAGAGGCGGACGGCGGCACCCTGTTCCTCGATGAAATCGGGGAATTGACGATGCCCGTTCAGGTCAAGCTTCTGCGCTTCCTCCAGGAGAGGGAATTCCAGCGCGTCGGGGGAAACACGAACATCCGCGCCGATGTCCGGATCATCAGCGCCACGAACCGCGATCTGGAGGGGATGGTCAAGGAGGGAACATTCCGTGAGGACCTTTTTTATCGGCTCAATGTGGTGGTCATGTCCATTCCGCCCCTCAGGGAGCGCCGGGAGGACATTCCCGCCCTCATCGATCACTTCCTGAAGCGCTTTGCCGCGGAAAACGGCAAGGACATTGCGGGCATCAGCAGCGAGGCCAGGGACCTTCTCATGAAATACGACTATCCCGGAAATGTCCGGGAACTGGAAAACATCATCGAGCGGGCCGTGGTCATTGCCAGGAATGAAGTTCTTTCCCTGGAGGACCTGCCTTTCCGGGAAGAGGCGATGGCCGCCTCGTCCGGCGGCGGTATGCCGGAAGAGGGGGACGGCCGGCTCCGCAGCGCCATGGAACAGCTCGAAAGGCAGATGATCAGGGAGGCCATGGAAAGAACGGGCGACCACCAGACCCGGGCAGCGGAGATGCTGGGGCTGAGCGAGCGGATGCTCCGCTATAAGCTGAAAAAGTACGGATTGAAATCCTGAACGGGCTCCCATGTCCGGACCCGCAACAAAAGGCGGGTTTTTTTATGAGAAACTTGCAGGCGGAAGTCCTTTCTGCCTTCGGAAATAAACGACGACTTCCGGTACGATCCATAAAGGCCGGCCTGTGGACCAAAAGCGCGAAGAAAGGGAAATGCCGCTCCTCACCCTTCAGGAGGTAACCCTCCGGAGAAGGGATGTCCTGCTTCTGCCCGGCACATGCTGGGAAATCCGCACGGGCCAGAATTGGGCGATCCTCGGGGCGAATGGATCGGGAAAATCCATCCTGGCGCGGGCGATCAAGGGCGATGTGCCGATCGTCCGGGGGGAGCTGATCCGCCATACACCGGAGGTGGCCGGGGAGAGGATCGGTTACCTGTCCTTTGAACTTCAGGAGGAAATTCTGCTGCGTGAAGCCCGGCTGGAGGATTTCCAGGCCTTCAGCGGAAAGGTCAGTGGCCTGACCGCCGGAGAGGTGCTGGGAATCGGGGACATGGAGAGGGCCGCTGTAGAACCCTTTGACGATCTCCTGGGTGTCCGCTGCCTGCTGGGCCGGAGCATCCGGGTTCTCTCCAACGGGGAGATCCGAAAAGTCCTGATTACCCGGGCCCTGCGTTCTCATCCGAAACTTCTGATCCTGGACGAGCCGTTTGCCGGTCTTGATGCGGCAAGCCGGGACTCCCTGTCCCGGGCGATTTCCGCTCTCATGTCAATGGGGACACAGATCCTGTTGATCACGCAGCGCCCGGAAGAACTCATCCCCGGCATATCCCACGTCCTGGTGATCCGGGACGGCCGTGTCGCCGGAGCGGGAAAGAGGGAAGAACTCGAGACGACGGAAAAGATGAAGCTCTTTCCCGAAAGGGGAATCTCTCCGCGGTCCCTGCCACACCCGGTCCCGCCGGCGGCCCGCAGGGCGGAAGCGGCTGCAGACATCCTGGTTGAGATGAGGAACGTTCATGTCGCTTTCGGCGAAGTCGTCGTCCTGGACCGGCTGAACTGGAGCGTCCGGCGCGGAGAGAACTGGGCCGTCGTCGGACCCAACGGCTCAGGGAAAACAACCCTGCTGGCCCTGATCACCGGGGATAACCTCCAAGTTTATGCCAACAATGTGAGGCTCTTCGGCCATAAAAGGGGGGGCGGTGAGAGCATCTGGGAGATACGGCGGAGGATCGGCCTGGTCTCCCCCGAGCTGCAGCTTCGCTACCGCAAACCCGTTGATGTCCGGGAGGTGCTCCTTTCCGGACTTTTTGACTCCATCGGCCTGTACCGCAAGGTGAACGCGGAGCAGAAAGCCCTGGCGGACTCGTGGCTTGCCTGCATCGGCATGGAAGACCGGGCCGAACAGCCCTTCACCCAGCTCTCCTACGGGGAGAAGCGCCTGGCCCTTGTCGCACGGGCCATGATCAAATCCCCGGAGCTGCTCATCCTGGACGAGCCCTGCCAGGGGCTGGATCCGTCGAATCGGGACATGGTTCTGGCGCTGATGGAAGAGATCGGCCGACGGAACGTGACGGCAATGATCTATGTCACGCACCATGATATGGAGATGATCCCCTGCATCCAGCATGTCCTCACTCTTGGCGGACAGCGCTGAACGTCCGGCCCAGGAAACCGGGTGGCGCGAAAGGGAAAAGGGGCGACTGCGTCCGGCCTTCCTCGCTAAAATCTTGAAACATCGGATCAGTTTTGATACCCTTCACGGTACAAATTCGTGCTTCCGCACTTTAATCGTTTAATAAGAAAGGACTTTTCTCATGTTTTATTCCCAGCGCGTCTTTTGCGGGCGGCTGACCTTGGAGGATGTGGGCCGCAGGGTGCTTCTTGCCGGATGGGTGGATGCATTCCGGGATCACGGGGGGTTGATTTTTATCCACCTCCGTGACCGGAGCGGCATTGTGCAGATCGTGTTCAGCCCGGAAGTCGCACTCAGCGACGTCTGCCGGAGTGCGGCGACGCTGCGTTCCGAATACTGCATCACCGTCCGCGGCGAGGTGAGAAAGAGGCTCGAAGGGACGGAAAATCCCCATATCGAAACGGGAAATCTCGAAGTGCTGGTCACGGAATTGACCGTGCTGTCGGAATCGGATGCGCTGCCCTTTGCCGTTTCTGAAAAGGCCATGGTGGCGGGCGCCCAGTCAGCGGGTGCGGAAAGCGTGGCCGAGGATCTGCGCCTCCAGTACCGTTACCTGGATATCCGCCGCCCTTCGATGCGGGACAACCTGGTTGCGAGGCACCGCATCTTTCAATGCGTCCGGGAATTTCTCGATTCGCGGGGGTTCCTGGAAATTGAGACGCCGGTGCTGACCATGAGCACGCCCGAAGGGGCCCGTGACTACCTGGTGCCGAGCCGCATCCATCCGAAGAATTTTTACGCCCTGCCCCAGTCGCCACAGCTCTTCAAGCAACTCCTCATGATCGGCGGCATGGAGCGCTACTTTCAGCTGGCGCGCTGCTTCCGCGATGAAGACCTCCGCCCCAACCGGCAGCCGGAATTCACCCAGCTCGACATCGAAGCTTCGTTCGTCGATGAGGAATTTCTCTATGATCTGATCGAAGAGCTAACCGTCCGGATGTTCGCCGTCGGCGGCATCGACCTGGCCCGGCCCTTCGCCCGTATGACCTATGCTGAAGCGATGGACACAACGGGATCCGACCGGCCCGACCTGCGCTTCGGCCTTCGGTTTGTTGATGTGACGGATCTTTTTTCCTCAACGGATTATTCGATCTTCCGCCAGATTCTTCAACGTGGCGGCTGCATCAAGGGCATCAACGTCAAGGGCCAGTCCGAAAGGCTCAGCAAGAATGTCCTGCAGAACGAGTATGCCAAGGAGATCGTGCCGTCCTTCGGCGCCAAGGGCATGACCTGGATGCGTGCCGAAGGTGGGAAGCTTGAGTCCAATATTGTCCAGTTTTTCAGCAGCAGTGAGCTGGAGGCGTTGCGCAGGAGATTTGACGTTGAAGATGGGGACGTTCTGATCATGATTGCCGACCCCTCCTACCGCGTTGTGACATCCGTGCTCGGCCAGCTGCGCCTGCACCTGGCAAATCGGCTGGGGATCATCCCTGGCGGCAGCTTCTATCCGGTCTGGATTACGGAGTTCCCCCTGTTTGAAGAGGACGGGGAAGGAGGAGTCACCTCGAGCCACCATCCCTTCACCGCTCCGGACCGCAACGATTTCGATCCCAAAAATGTTGAGGAGCTGTTGACGCTGCGTTCACGGGCCTATGACCTGGTCATGAACGGCGAGGAGCTCGGCGGCGGCAGCATCCGCATCAACGACCGCAGCCTGCAGAAAAAGATCTTTGCCGCCCTTGGACTGAGTGAAGAAGAGACCAGGGAAAAATTCGGCTTTTTCCTGCGGGCCTTCGATTTTGGTCCGCCTCCCCACGGCGGCCTGGCGCTGGGCATGGACCGCACCGTGTCGATGATTCTGCAAACCCCGTCGATCCGCGAAGTGATCGCCTTCCCTAAAAACCGCCGTGCCGCCTGCCCTCTAACCGGCGCGCCCTCTGCGGTCAAAAAGGAACAGCTGGCTGAACTGGGGCTTCTAAATCTCGGAGGCCAGGATGTTCTGCCTGGAACAGCCGAAGGGGAAAACAGGATCGATCATCTGTCCTGGGTCTCGCGGATCGGCATTACAGCGGAGGAGCGCCCGCAGTTGGAGAAGGTTCTGTCTCAGGCCGAAGAGCTGGCGTCGCTTGCCGCTGATAAAGCGGGTGACGAGGAGCCGATGGCGACCGTCGCCCCCGCAGTCAACCGCATGCGGCCGGGAACCGTCGAGAGGCGATCCGTTCTTTCCCGGGACCAGCTGCTCAAGAGCGCGCCGGCGGTCAAGGGGAATTACTTCAAGGTGGCCAGCATTCTGGAATAAGGGGAGACATTTGAATGGATTCATTATTTTTCTATCACAGTCCTGAAAACAGCCTTTCCGGGGGCGGTCCTTTACAGGGGGTGAACATTGCGGTTCAACCGAACATTTCCGTGGCATCCTGGCCGACAGACGCAGGCTCAAAGGCCCTTGCCAATTTTGCGGCGCTGGAGGACGCAACTCTCGTGCGGCGGCTCCGTCAGGGCGGGGCCTCGCTGTGCGGTTCAACGCGCATGAGCGAATTCGGCTTCGGCCTGGAGGGAAGCAGGGCCGGCGAGGCAATTTCCCGACGGGAAGCCGATGCCGAGCTCGTGTTAGACCTGACGGGAGAAAGCCGCCTGGCTGCTTCGCGCGCGGCCTGCTGCGGTTTCAAACCGAGTTACGGCCTGGTGTCCCGCTTCGGCTTGGTCGGTTTGATCCCGTCCATGGAATGCTGCGGACTTCTTTCCGGAAGCCTGGAGACTCTTCGGGAGATTCTCAAGGCCATGGCCGGGCCGGACGACAGAGATTTTTCCCTTCCCGAAGAGGAGAATCCGGATTTTTCCCCCCGGCCGGTGGACCCGCAGACGACGACCATCGGCGTTCTTGCCGAAACCCAGGGTGAATTGAACGACCATCAGAAGGGCGCCTTCAACGCCTCCGTGGAAGATCTGAATCGGGCGGGATTTTCCGTACGGGAGGTTTCCCTGCCGGAATTCTCCCTGTTTTCGCTTGTCCATAACATCGTCGGTTCCGTGGAAGCCTCGTCCTGCGCCGGGCGCTACGACTCGGTCCGTTACGGTCAGCGCATCCCGGGTGCCCGAAACTGGAACGAAATGTATCTCCTCTCACGCGGAGCGGCCTTTGGACCACTGGTGAAGAGCTATCTGTTTCAGGGGGCCTTTTTCCAGTTTGAGCGCTACGACGCCTATGAAAACGCCTGCCGCATCCGCGCCCGTCTGGTCAAGGAGATGGGGGGGATACTGTCGCAGGTGGACTTTCTGGTTCTGCCGGCGGCAAGCGCCGCCTCATGCGGTGACCCGGCGTCGATAACCGACCTCTACGCCCGGTTCTCCCTGACGGCTTTCGCCAATGTAACCGGTCAGCCCGCGTTGTACCTTCCATCGGCCACGGGCGAAGCGCAGCCGGGGGTTCAACTGGTTGGCCCGAGGCTCAGCGATGCGCGTTTGCTCGACCTGGGCGGGCATCTTCTGACCATGGGCAAGGGAGGTAACTAGAAATGGAATTTGAAGCGGTCATCGGATTGGAAATTCATGTTGAACTCAATTGCGCGACGAAATTGTTCTGCGACTGCCCCAACCGCCCCGGCGACGAACCCAACACCAACATCTGCCCTACCTGCCTGTGGCTTCCCGGCGCCGTTCCACGCCTGAGCCGTGAGGCCGTTGAAAAGGCGTCTCTTCTGTGCCTGGGGCTTGGGGCGGAACTTCAGCCCAGAAGCGCCTTTGACCAGAAGGTGTACTACTATCCGGATCTTCCCAAGGGCTACCAGCTCTCCCAGGCCCATCTTCCCCTTTCGCGCGGCGGAGCCATCACCACCACGGACGAAGATGGAAAACCCAGCAAACTTCGCATTCACCATATCCACATGGAGGAGGATGTCGCCAAGCTGGTCCATGAAATGGAAGGGCGATCTCCCATCAGCCTTGTGGATTTCAACCGTGCCGGTGCGCCCCTGGTGGAGATCGTTACGGAACCGGACTTTCATACGCCCCATCAGGCGATGGAATTTCTCAAGGCGCTGCGCACCCGGGTCCGTTATGTCGGCTCCTCCGAGTGCAGCATGGAAAACGGCACGATGCGCGTCGATGCGAACATTTCAATCCGCCCCCGGGGAACGGGCCAGATGAACACCAAGGTGGAAGTAAAAAATATGAATTCCATCCGCCACGTGGGCGATGCCATCGCCCACGAGATCAGCCGCCAGAGTGCGGCCGTGCAGGCGGGAGAAGCGGTGATTCTCCACACCCGCCTCTGGGATCCGGAGAAGAAAGTCACCCTTGCAATGCGGGGGAAGTTTGAAGGCCCCTGTGTTCCGGATCCTATGGTACCGGCTATTGAACTGTCAGAGGAAGAGATCGAAAAGATGCGTTCGCGTCTTCCGGAAATGCCTGCCGAGAGGGCCGAGCGTTTTGTTGTGCAGTACGGCCTCACGGGTGAAGAGGCGACCTTCATGAGTTCGGATCCGGAGGTTTCAAACTACTTCGATGCGTTGATCGAACAAGGGATCGCGCCGCGCACGGCCATGCACTGGCTGACGACACAGCTGGCGCCCGCCGTCAGAGAGCGGCGTCAGGAGCTGGCCGGTACGCCGGTGACGCCGGCCCGCTTCGCCGCGCTGCTCAACATGCTCTCCAGGGATGAAATCAACGCCAACGCCGCACGGGAGGTGCTTGTCCGCCTCTTCGACAGCGACGAAGCACCGGAAAAAATCGTGGGGGCCCTTGGATTCCGGCAGGTATCCGATCCCAACGCCCTGGACGCCATGATTGACGGGGTGATGGAGGAGCAGGCGGAGGCTGTTGCCGATTTCCGGAGCGGACAGGGCAAAGCCATGGGATTTCTTATCGGCCGGGTGATGCAGGCCTCCGGCGGGAAGGCCAATCCGAAGATCATACGGGAATTACTTGCCAAAAAACTGGGTGCCGCCTTCTAGGTGGCAGATCCCTTTGTGACGGACCCTTCAGCCGCGGCAGGATATTCCGGCAAAGGAGAAGATCCATGAGAAATCACCTCGCGTTTTACGTGGCCGGTCGGTGGGTTGAGCCGAGTGGACGCCGCACCTTCGACATCGTCAACCCTGCAACCGAAGAGATTGCCGGTCGAATTCGTCTCGGGGAGAAAGAGGACGTCGATCTCGCCGTTCCTGAGGCCCGCAAGGCCTTTGTAAGCTATTCCCGAACTTTGCGGGAGGAGAGGCTGGCCCTGCTGGAGCGGATCGTTGACGGCATTCAGCAGCGTTATGACGAATTATGCGAGGCCGTCACCGAGGAGATGGGAGCGCTGAAATGGGTCTCACGGCGGGCGCACGTTGCCGGGGCTCTTCGCCATGCCCGGATCGCCGTGGAGACGCTCAGGGCCTTTGAATTTGACAGGATGCGGGGCAGCACCCTGGTGCGACTGACCCCGATCGGTGTCTGCGGCCTGATCACCCCGTGGAACTGGCCTGCTGTGACGGTTATGACAAAGGTGCTTCCGGCGCTTGCAACGGGTTGTGCCGTCATATTGAAGCCGTCTGAATATTCACCCTTCTCCGCTCAGGTTATCGCCGAGCTGCTGCACAATGCCGGGGTCCCTCCCGGGGTGTTCAATATGATTTACGGCGATGGCCAAACAGTCGGTACGGCTCTCTCCAGTCATCCCGGCATTGATATGGTCTCCATCACCGGATCGACCCGGGCCGGCGTTGACGTGGCGCGTAACGCGGCCGCCACGGTGAAGCGGGTGCATCAGGAACTCGGCGGCAAGAGCCCGAACATTCTCCTGCCGTCGGCGGATTATCCCGGCGCCGTGGAGCGCGGAGTGAGGGGGCTGATGTTCAATGCCGGCCAGACCTGCTCAGCCCCGTCTCGCATGATCGTACCGAATGGTCGCATGGAAGAGGTGAAAGAGGCCGCCAGGGAGGCGGTGGGGAACCTTCAGCCCGGCCTGCCGGACAGCAGGGCCTTCATGGGGCCTGTGGTCAGTAGGAATCAGTATGAGCGGATCCAGGCGTACATCGAGAAAGGCATTGCCGAAGGGGCGACCGTCGTGGTCGGTGGGCCTGGACGGGTCAAAGGTTTCGACAGGGGTTATTATGTGAAGCCGACGGTTTTTGCCGACACATCACCGGACATGACCATCGTGCGCGAGGAGATCTTCGGGCCGGTGCTGGTCATCCAGGGGTACGATTCGGTCGAGCAGGCCATTGAACTGGCCGGTGACACGGAGTACGGATTGGCTGCCTACATCCAGGGAGGGGATATGGATGAGCTGCGCGTCCTTGCCGACCGCATTCCAGCCGGACAGGTCACCCTCAACGGCTCGGGGTTGGAACTCATGGATCTGGCGGCACCCTTCGGCGGTTTCAAGCGGTCGGGAAACGGCCGCGAATGCGGTGACTTCGGTTTCGAGGCATTTCTTGAACCCAAGGCTGTGATCGGCTACAGCCCAGAAGATCTAAGCACCTAAAATGCTTAATTATATTTATTAAGAAGGATATTCATGGCAAAAAGAACCGTAATCGGGATCCTCGTTACAAACCGCGTTGCGAACGCACAGCAGATTCAGAAAGTGCTCACCGAATATGGATGCAGCATCAAGACAAGACTCGGTCTCCATGAAGTGGACGAACAGCTGTGTTCAACCTCCGGACTGCTTCTTCTTGAACTTTTCGGGGACGAAGGCGTCTGTAATGATCTCGAAAGGAATCTGAGGGCGGTCCCGGGACTGCAGGTCCAGAAGATGGTTTTTGAATCCTGACGCCGGATGGACACCGATCCACCGTGTCCCCCTCCCCGGGCGAGGGGATGCCCTTTCCCCGATAGCCCTGCTACCTGTTCCGTCCCCTACCACCAGTTCCTTTTGCGGAAATACAGCAGCATCCCTGCCGCAGTGGCCAGCAGAAAAACCCAGACCATGGCGTAGCCCCAGCGCCACTCCAACTCGGGCATATACTTGAAGTTCATCCCGTAAACCCCCACGATGAAGGTCAGAGGCATAAAGAGCGTCGCGATGACGGTCAGGACCTTCATAATTTCGTTCATCCGGTTGCTGATGCTGGACAGATAAATGTCGAGAATGCCGGACAGCATGTCCCGGAAGGTTTCCAGGGTGTCGATGATGTGGATGGTGTGATCATAAATGTCCCGGAAGTAAAGCATGGAGGACTTGCTGATGAGGGGAGATTCGGAGCGCTCCAGGCTGGTGATCATTTCCCGCAGGGGCCAGAGGGATTTTCTCAGAAGGATCATTTCTTTCTTTAATTCCTGAAGGGTGTGGAGGAATCCAGCCGAAGGGCTTGTGACCAGTTCTTCCTCCAACTGTTCGATTCTCTCGCCCATATGTTCGAGGATGAGGAAGTAGTGATCCACCACGGCGTCTACGAGGGCGTGGGCCAGGTAATCTGCGGCGCTCTTTCTCAGCCGCCCTTTGACGTTACGGAGTCGTTCCCGGATCGCTTCAAAGGTGTCGGTTTCTTTTTCCTCGAAGGAAAGGACGAAATTGGAGCCGAACAGGATGCTGATCTGCTCCGACTGGAGTCGTTCCCTGCTGGAGCCGGCATTGTAAAACATCTTCAGCACAATAAAGAGGTAGTCCCCGTAATCTTCCGTTTTCGGCCGCTGGTCCGTATTCAGAAGGTCCTCCAGGGTGAGGGGATGGAGGCCGAAATGCAGGCCGAGTTCTTCCAGGACGGGGACTTCCGGCATGCCCTGAACATGGATCCAGGTTACGCCGGTTCTTCTGAGGAAGGTTGAACAACCGGCTATCTTGTGGATCTCCATTTCCTGAAGGGATTCTTCGTCATAATAGAGCAGTGATATTTTGAACGTGTCTGTGAGCTTTTCCCCGACCTGAACGAGAGCGCCCGGCGGCAGGCCGACTTTGGCCGAGCGGGATTTTTTAGTTCGAGCCATGTTCCAAACCCGCTTGAGAAGATTCCCGGGAATGGGAGGAGGAATCCGAAACGTTCCTGGTCAGTTTTACTGTGACCGTCACTTTGGGTATTTTGCCGTCTTCCATGTGAACATCCGCCGGCAAGACAAGTTTGGCGTCGAAGATCTGCAAATCCGCCGTAGGCTGCAACGGGATCGGCTCCGTCTTGATTCGAAGCCGCTTGGACCGCAGCCTGTCGGGAAAGAGGATCCTGACGAAGGGGGGGGAGATCAGCGTCCGCTGGACCGTCCAGCCGGAAGGCGGTGAGTTGATGACCGCATCGATGGGCACATCGGCCTCAACAACCCGTGATACCGTCAGCGCTATGTGCTCCGGTTTGATGCTGTTGACCGTCAGGCCGATTGGCAGGGTGACCATGCTCCCGGTCAAGGGTATGTCGTGTCGGCCTGGATCGATTTTATCAAGATCAATTGAAACCCGAAGCTTGTTCGAGCTCAGGAGCCGGAACGACTGGGAAGATCCCGTCAGGGAAACCATGGCTTCGGTTGTGCGGGAGCCTTCCAGGATGCGGTCAGGTGCGAGATTGACATACTCGATAGGGACGGAATAATCCCTTCGGACCGAATCCCTTTGATAACCAAAGGAAAGCCAGAGAATAAAGGCAAGCGCGAAGGCAACAGCTTTTTCTTTGGGGTTCTTCTTCAGCCAGTCCAGGAAAGGGTGATGGGGACGGGCAGGTGCGTTTTGAGCGTAGAAATTTTCGAGAATGTTTCTCAGCTCCGCTGCATTGTCAACCCCGGTTAGCTTCTCTCTCCGTGCGACGGAAACGACGCCCCGTTCCTCCGAAACGACGACGCAAAGGGCATCGGAACGTTCAGACAGGCCGATGGCGGCCGTGTGTCGCAGTCCGTAGCGGCGCTTGGGGTGGATGTTGCTTGTCAGGGGGAGATGGCAGCCGAACTGTTCAACGCGATTGTCGCGGATCACAACCGCTCCGTCATGCCCCCTGGAATGAGGGTCAAAAATGCTGTCGAGAAGAGTTTCGCTGAGCAGGCCATCCAGGCGGACGCCCCCGGTGAGATGCCTGTCCAGGGGATCTTTCCCGGCGATGACGATCAGGGCGCCGATGCGTTGCCGGGCGAGATTGTCTGCGGTATAGGCGATGACCTCCGCCGGTGATGTCGCATCGGCTGTTTCTCGAAGATTGATTTTAAAGCGCCCCCAGAGGGCAAGCCGTTCGAAGAAACGGCGCAGGTCTTCCTGGAAGATGACGACAAGAACGAACAGCAGGCTGGCAAAAAATCCCTGGAGAACGAGCGTGGTGAGGTAGAGCTGGAAAAGGCGGGCCATCATGTAGATGACTCCGAGGACGCCGATGCCGAAGAGGACGAATCGCGACGCCCGATCCTTGAACCAGACCAGCAACGCAGAGATCATGATGGCGATGATTGCGATATCAAGGACATCCTGAATCTGAACACTTTTAAGCATCGACCAGATGCGAGACAGCATAATAACCTTCTCTTCGTTCCGATAGTCCGGGAAACTTCCAGGTGCATTCTTTAAGGAGGTTTCTTTATATGAAAAGCTTCTGGATTGTGTCAAGAACATACTGAATTATCGAAAGAATTCTTCAGCAGACCTGCAGACATGGCTAACGACGAAATTTGGGGAACAGAGAAAATTGTCCTTGACAAAAGTTTTGCACTCCTGATACAAAACAGTGACATTTAGGAATTGAGGGATTTTCGAAAGGGTTGAACAAGATGAATTCGAACCGATGCGCTATGAACTGGTGGTGGCAGGTCTCAGAACAGGGGGTTTGTCCGCCGGTAAGACGTTAAAATATAAAAACTGAAGCCGTGGAGACGCTCCCAGAGACCTTCGCGGCTTTTATGCTGTACGATACGTCAGGGAAAAAGGCCGTGAAGGATTTCACGGCCTTTTTTTATTGTCCGGGAGAAAAAGCAAATCATGTATGCACCGAATTATAAAACATTTGAAGAACTTGCAAAACAGGGGAACCTGGTGCCGCTTTACAGGGAAATTCTGGCGGATGTGGAAACGCCCGTTTCCGTATTCATGAAGCTTCGGGATTCCTCTTATGCCTTTCTGCTGGAGAGCGTGGAGGGAGGCGAGAAGTGGGGTCGGTACACCTTTCTCGGAGCGGACCCCCGCCTGGTTTTCAGGATTTCAGGGGAAGAAGTGGTCATCGAGGAAAACGGGGAAACCTCCCGTCATGCCCATCAAGGCGATCCTCTCAGATTCCTCAAGGAGATTCTCCAACGCTATTCGCCGGTTTCCGTGGAGGGGCTGCCGCGGTTTTACGGAGGCGCCGTCGGATTTCTGGGATATGAAATGGTGAATTACTTCGAGCGGCTTCCCCGTGCCGGGGAGAATGATCTTCAGACGGAAGAGGCCGTATTCCTCGTGACGGACACGCTGATCCTCTTTGACCGCGTCCGCCATACGATCAAGGTGGTGGCCTGCGTTCATATTGATGGCGAACAGAGCCTTCAGTCGCTTTACCGGGAGGCCACCCGGAAAATCGATGCCATGGTGGAGCTGTTGCAGGAGCCGGCTTTACCGGCGGGGCCATCGATTCCGCCTGCTTCATCCGCCGATTTCAGTTCAAACATGACGCCGGAAGCTTTCCGGGCCGGTGTTGAGCGGGCAAAGGAATACATCCGGGCCGGTGATATCATCCAGGTTGTTCTCTCTCAGCGGTTTTCCAGTGAAACCCATCCTGATCCGGTGGATCTGTACCGGGCTCTCCGTTTTACCAATCCCTCCCCCTATCTGTTTTTCCTGAAGCTGGGCGATACGGTTCTGATCGGATCATCCCCTGAGGTCATGGTCCGCCTGGAAGAGGGGATTGTTGAGCTCAAGCCCATCGCCGGAACCCGGCCAAGGGGGAAGACCGAACAGGAAGATCGGCGGCTGGCCGATGAACTGCTGGAAGATCCCAAAGAAAGGGCCGAACATGTCATGCTCGTGGATCTGGGGCGGAACGACCTGGGGCGGATCGCCCGGACCGGAAGTGTTCAGATTACCCAATTGATGGTGATTGAACGATACTCGCACGTCATGCACATCGTATCTTCTCTCCAGGCTCAGCTGGAAGAGTGCCTAGATGCCTTTGACGTGCTGAAGGCCGTCTTCCCAGCCGGCACCCTGACCGGAGCTCCCAAGATCCGGGCCATGGAGATCATTGCGGAACTGGAGCCGGTCCGGAGGGGGCCCTATGGCGGAGCCGTAGGCTATTTCAGCTTTTCCGGAAACATGGATCTCTGCATCACCATCCGCACCATCCTGCTGAAGGAAGGAAGGATGCATATCCAGGCGGGTGCCGGCATTGTCGCCGATTCCGACCCCCGGACCGAATTTCAGGAGACGGTCAACAAGGCGGCCGGCATGCGCCAGGCCGTGGAGCTGGTCCTGTCTGGATTTGAAATCCGCCAGAGCCCGTAGGACATCTCATAACATTTTAGATAAAAAACAAAAAAAGAGAAAAAGAGGTCATGCCATGATTCTGATGATCGATAATTATGATTCCTTTACGTTTAATCTGGTTCAGTATCTGAGGCAGCTGGGAGAGGACGTGGAGGTCTATCGGAACGATAGGATTTCCCTGAAGAGCATTGAAAAAATGGAACCGGCGGCCATTTTCCTGTCGCCCGGGCCGGGCGCTCCGAAAGACGCGGGGATAACGGCGGATGTGATCCGGGCCTTTTATCGGGAGATCCCCATCATGGGGGTCTGCCTGGGCCACCAGTCGATTGGATACGCCTTCGGGGCCGAGGTGGTCCGGGCCGGCCGGATCATGCACGGCAAAACCTCGGAGATCTGCCATGACGGCCAGTCACTCTTCAAGGGGCTTCCAAACCCTTTTCCGGCGGGCCGTTATCATTCCCTGATCCTGGAAAGGGGGTCCCTGCCGGATTGTCTTCAAGTGACAGCGGAAACAGAAGGCGGCGAAATCATGGGTGTCCGGCATCGGGAGTTTCCCGTGGAGGGGATTCAGTTCCATCCGGAATCGATCCTTACCCCGAACGGCAAGCGCATTTTGAGAAATTTCCTGAAGCTCATCGCCTCCGGAAGGAAGGAGGTGCAGCGCTCTGGAGTCCTGCGGCCCTCAGCCCTCTGCGCCTGAGGGACTTGGGGCGGATGCCGGAAGAAGAACATAAAGATCAAATACCTTAAAAGGGGAGGAGTTTTTCTATGATCAGAGAGTCTATTGCAAAGGTGGTTGAAGGTGTCAATCTCAGCGAATCGGAGATGACGTCAACGATGAACGAAATCATGGAGGGGGGAGCGACGGAAGCTCAGATCGGATCCTTCATGACGGCCCTGCGGATGAAGGGGGAGACCGTGGACGAAGTGACCGGGGCCGCCCGAAGCATGCGGCAGAAGGCAACCCGCATCGACGCCCGGGCGCAGGTCATTGTGGATACCTGCGGTACGGGCGGCGACGGGATGAACACCTTCAACATCTCCACCACGGCGGCCTTTGTCGTGGCCGCAGCCGGGATCACCGTGGCCAAGCACGGAAACCGGGCGGTATCCAGCGCGTGCGGCAGCGCCGACGTGCTGGAGGCCCTGGGGGTCAACATCAGTGCCGGTGTGGAAATCGTGGAAGAGTGCGTCCAGCAGTTGGGGATCGGTTTCCTCTTTGCCCCAAAACTCCATGGCGCCATGAAGTATGCCATCGGCCCCCGCCGGGAAATCGGAATACGCACCATTTTCAACATGCTGGGACCCCTGACGAATCCGGCCGGTGCCAATGCCCAGCTCATCGGCGTTTATGATGCAAAATTGACGGAGATGTTTGCCGGTGTTCTGAAAAATCTGGGGGCGCGGCGGGCCTTCGTCGTTCACGGTTCCGATGGCCTCGATGAGGCAACGGTCACGGGCCCGACGAGGGTGTCCCAGCTGAAGGATGGGCTGATCTCGACGTACAATGTTGATCCGATGGATTTCTTCGGACGGACGTTCAGCCTGGAGGATATTGCCGGTGGAGACGCATCCGCCAATGCCCGGATTACGCGGGATGTGCTGACAGGAAAGGAGGGGGCCTGCCGCAGCATCGTTCTCCTCAACGCCGCGCTGGCCATCATGGCCGGAGAAAAGGCCGGAACAATCCCGGAAGGCCTTGCCGTTGCCGCCGACTGCATCGACAGTGGAAAAGCCGCAAAGAAACTCCAGGAACTCATCGAATTGAGCAACAGTTAGCCGGGATATCGTTGGAAACTCGGGTGAAGGCCATGGCGACGATATTGGATCAGATTTTTGAAGAGAAGCGAAGAGATGTCAACCAGCTCAAAATGACCCTTCCTGTTGACGAGCTTCGGAAAATGGTGAAAGATGCTCCTTCGTGCAGGGATTTTAAAGGCGCCCTGTCCGGACGGGAATGTGCCGTCATTGCAGAGGTGAAATTCCGTTCTCCATCAAAGGGTCCGCTGAGGACAGACCTCGAGCCCGCTTTGGTCGGGGAGACCTACGAGCGAAACGGGGCGGCAGCCATCTCGGTTCTGACGGACCGGACCTTCTTTGGGGGTGAAAAGCTTTATCTGAACATTCTCCGGCGCACCGTGGGTCTGCCCCTCCTGCGGAAGGACTTTATCCTGGATGCCTGGCAGATCTATGAATCCAGAATGCTCGGGGCCGACGCAATTCTCCTGATTGTTGCCATGCTCGGGGAGAATCAGCTGCAGGAATATCTGGATCTGGCAAGCGCGCTGGGGATGGCGGCCCTGGTGGAGGTGCATGACCGGGGGGAACTGGAGCGCGCCCTGGCGGCCGGTGCGGACATTGTCGGAATGAATAACCGGGATCTCAAGACCTTTGTGACCGATCTGAGTACCAGCCTGGAGCTGATCGGCTTCATCCCGCGGGACCGGATCGCCGTAACGGAAAGCGGAATCCGTTCCAGGGCGGATATTGAGCGGTTGATGGTTGCCGGCATTGGCGCCTTTCTGATCGGAGAGACCCTGATGACGGCCCCCGATATCGGGAAGAAGTTGCGGGAGCTCCTTGGAAACAAGGGTGCGGCATTGTGATGGAGATCAAGATCTGCGGAATGACCCGCCTGAGCGATGCCCTCGCCGCGGCGGAGAACGGCGCCAATGCCCTGGGATTCATCTTTTATTCCAGGAGCCCTCGCTATCTCTCTCCCGAAAAGGCAAGAGAACTGATTCGCCGGTTGCCGCCCGAGGTGATCCGCGTGGGGGTGTTCGTCAATGAATCCATGGAGAGGGTAAAGGAGATCCGGGCTTTCTGCGGCCTGGATCTCCTTCAGCTTCACGGGGATGAAAGTCTGGACTATTGCCGGCAGTTTCCTTCCTCGGTGCTGATCCGGGCCGTTTCCCCGGAGAGCGAAGAGGACCTGCCCTCTCTTGAAACCTGGCCCTGCCGGGCGATTCTCCTGGACAGGCGGGAAGGGGCTCTCTACGGGGGGACGGGCCGGCTGTCCAACTGGGAGCTGGCGGTTCGGATCCGGAAACGCCTTCCTCTGATCCTTTCCGGCGGCTTGAATCCCGGGAACATCGGAGAAGCAATTCGAAAGGTATTTCCCCATGCCGTGGACGTCAACAGCGGAGTGGAATCCTCCCCCGGAATCAAGGATCCGGATAAAATCCGGGCCGTGATCGAAGAGGTCCTCCGGACTTCGGCGGCACGGGAAGAGAAGCGCCCGGCGGGAGATGACCGGGGAAATTACAGGATCTTTTCCAGGGCGCGGGACTGAGATACGGTGAGAACGGAAAGGTGAGAAAAATGAAGGGTGCGTTACCGGATAAAAGGGGGCATTTCGGAGTGTTCGGGGGCCGCTACGCCGCCGAGACCCTCATGCCGGCTCTGATCGAACTGGAGGCCGCCTACCGTCAGGCGCGGCGGGACATAAGATTCCGAAGGGAATTTGCACGATATTTAGAGGATTATTCAGGAAGAGCCACGCCTCTGTACTTTGCGGAGCGGCTTACGGAGGTCCTGGGCGGAGCGAAGGTCTATCTGAAAAGGGAGGATCTGAACCACACCGGTTCACATAAGATCAACAACACCCTGGGACAGGCGCTGCTGGCCCGTCGGCTGGGCAAAAGAAAGGTCATTGCGGAAACGGGAGCGGGTCAGCATGGGGTCGCCACAGCAACGGTGGCGGCGCTGTTCGGCATGGAATGCAAAATTTTCATGGGGGAGGAGGACATACGGAGGCAGGCGCCCAATGTCTTCCGCATGAAGATCCTCGGAGCCGAGGTGATCCCCGTCTCTTCGGGAACGGCAACCCTCAAGGATGCCATGAACGAGGCCATGCGCTACTGGGTATCCGCCGTCCGGGACACCTTTTACGTGATTGGGACGACGGCAGGGCCTCATCCCTATCCCATGATGGTCCGGGATTTCCAAAGCGTGATCGGGCGGGAGGCCAAGCGCCAGATCCTGAAAAAGGAGGGGCGTCTGCCCGATATCCTCATCGCCTGCGTCGGAGGGGGGAGCAATGCCATGGGGCTCTTTTATCCCTTCCGCAACAATGAGAGCGTGGCCATGTACGGCGTCGAGGCCGCGGGCAAGGGGATGGATTCAACCCTCCATTCCGCGAGCATCAGCGGAGGCCGTGTGGGGGTGCTCCACGGGAACCGCACCTTTCTGCTTCAGGATGAGCACGGCCAGATCCGGGATGCCTATTCCATTGCCGCCGGCCTGGATTATCCCGGCGTCGGTCCGGAGCACAGCTACTTTTCCGAAATCGGCAGGGCCTCCTATGTCACGGTGACGGACGAGGAGGCCGTGGAGGCCTTTCACACACTTTCCCGCTGTGAAGGGATCATCCCCGCCATGGAGAGTGCCCATGCCGTCGCCTATGCGCTGAAGCTCGTTCCCACGCTGAACCGGGATCACATTGTCGTGGTGAATCTTTCCGGCAGGGGGGACAAGGACGCGGAAGAAATTGCCAGACGGATGGAGAAAGGAGGCGCGATCGAGGAATGAGCAGAATTGGACAGGCGTTTCAAAAGCTCAAGGAAAAGGGAGAAAAGGCCCTGGTTGCCTATGTGACGGCCGGAGACCCCGACCTGGACAAAACCCGGGAAATCATGATCGGCTTGAAAGAGGCCGGTGTCGACATCCTTGAAGTCGGGGTCCCCTTTTCCGATCCCACCGCGGACGGTCCCGTCATTCAGGAGGCGGCCCAGCGGGCCCTGAACAAGGGGACGACGCTGGAGAACATTCTCGACATGATCGAAGACCTCCGGAAAACAGAGGATCTGCCACCGGTGGTTCTCTTCGGCTATTACAATCCCATTTATGCATACGGGATCGAGCGTTTCGCGGACAGGGCGAAGGCGGCCGGCGTTGATGGCCTTCTCGTGGTCGATCTTCCCCCGGAAGAAGCCGGTGAGCTCCGCCGGGAAACCGATTCCAAGGGGATGGATTTCATATCCCTGATTGCGCCGACCACTTCGGAGGAGCGGATCGGCCTGATCGCCCGCCAGGGGCGGGGATTTCTCTATTACATCTCCATCACCGGGGTAACGGGAACGGCACGGCCGGACATGAAAAGTGTGAAGCGGGACATTGCCCGGATCCGTGCCTGTACGGATCTGCCCCTGGTCGTTGGATTCGGCATTTCCACGCCGGAGCAGGCAGGAGCCTTTGGGCCCCTGGCGGACGGGATCGTCATCGGCAGCGCCTTTGTGCGCCTCATTGCCGAATTTGCCCACAGCCCCGACCTCGTGGCCAGGGTGTCGGCCCTGGCCCGGACAATCAAAGGGGCCATGAGGCAGGAAGGATATTATTCTTGACAGAATGCCTGCTTTGTGTTTTGATCGCGCACATGTCTGGTTGTATCGGTAACGTGTAAGGGTTTGCCTCTCTGCACCTCTTTTTCTGATGAAGGGGATTTGGAGAGGAAGGAAGAGAAAACGGAAATGGACGGAAGACAAAGCAAGATGAAATCCAACTACTTTAGCTATTATTGGTATTTTTATCTGGAGATCTGTCCATTGTCTCGGGTGGGTTGAACTAACAAAAAAAACACCAAGCCATGGGCAGATCAGAGAGCGCCGCCCATGGCTTTCTTCTTTTATGGCCATGGTGGCAGCAGACACCATGGCCATTTCTGTTGGTGCCTTTCCCCATCCACAGTGGGGAAGGCCGGCAAAGGAGAAGAATCTCGTGATTATCGTCATGAAAAGAAACGCAACGGAACATCAGATTGATCATGTCGTGGGCTGGGTTGAATCCATCGGCTACCGGGCTTATCCCTCTCGAGGAACGGAACAGACCGTCGTCAAGGCCATCGGCGGAGAGCGGGGAGGTGAGGAGCTCAAGTATCTGGCGGCGCTGTCCGGTGTGGACAAGGTCGTTCCCATCCGCAAGCCCTACAAGCTGACCAGCCGGGAGGCGAAAGAGGAGGATACGGTCGTCCAGGTGGGAAAGGTGAGCATCGGCGGCGGAACCTTTACCGTCATGGCCGGTCCCTGCTCCGTGGAAAGCGAACAGCAGTTGCTCGAAAGCGCCTACATTGTCAAAAAGGCCGGGGCTTCCATTCTGCGCGGTGGCGCCTTCAAGCCGAGAACCTCCCCTTACAGCTTTCAGGGGCTGGAGGAGGATGGCCTGAAGCTGCTGGCAAAGGCCCGGGAAAAAACCGGCCTGCCTGTGGTGACGGAGATCGTCAATCCCGAGGATCTGGACCTTGTTGAATCCTACACCGACATTCTCCAGGTGGGAGCCCGCAATGTCCAGAATTTTGCCCTGCTGAAGAAAATCGGCCGTTCACGGGTCCCCGTTCTCCTGAAGAGGGGGATGATGACCACCATCGAGGAGCTTCTCATGTCGGCGGAGTACATCCTGTCGGCAGGCAACGACCAGGTGATTCTTTGCGAACGCGGCATCCGGACCTTTGAAACGGCAACCCGCAATACCCTTGACATCAGTGCCGTGCCTGTCCTGAAGGAGCTGACCCACCTGCCCGTCATCATCGATCCCAGTCATGCAACGGGTCACTGGAAATACGTCCTTCCCCTGAGCCGGGCTGCCCTGGCCGTCGGCGCCGACGGCCTGATTGTGGAGATGCACCCTCAGCCCGAAAAGGCCTTCTGCGACGGGGCTCAGTCCCTGAAACCCGAGACCTTTTACGAGCTGATGGATGAGCTCAGGAGGATGGAATATGTCATGAGTGCGACAGCGAAGGTGCTGATATGAACCGGATCAAGATCAATCTCGACAAGCGTCTCTCCGAGTCCCATGAAATCTGCATCGGCTATGATTTCCAGGATCGGATGGGTCTTCTCATCGCCAAAGACCACCCGGCGAACCGGTATGTCGTCGTGACCGATTCCAACGTGTCGCGGCTCTACGGAAGGGACTTTCTTGAAAAGCTCAAAGAATTGGGGCTTCTCGCGGAGCTGCTGGAATTTCCCGCCGGCGAGGGTTCAAAAACCATGGAAACCGTCTTGGGATTGACGGCCCGGCTGCTGGAGATGGGTGTGGACCGCCATTCGATGCTCATCGCGCTGGGCGGCGGCGTCGTGGGGGATCTGACGGGGTTCGTCGCTTCCATCTATATGCGCTCCGTTCCCTTCATCCAGATTCCCACGACACTCATGGCCCAGGTGGACAGCAGCATCGGTGGAAAGACGGCGGTGAATCTCCCCCAGGGGAAAAACCTCCTGGGGACCTTCTATCAGCCGAAGCGGATCTTTACCGATCTCAAATTTCTGGAAACCCTTTCCGATGAGGAATATCTCAACGGATTGGCGGAGATTGTCAAATACGGGCTCATCGACGAGCCGGGATTCTTTGAGCAGCTCGAACGGGAAGTCCCCTCCCTGCGCGCAAGAAGCCTGGCGATCCTGGAGCCGGTCATCGAACGGTCCTGCCGGATCAAAAAGGGTGTTGTGGAGATAGATGAACAGGAATCAGGATTCCGGAGAATTCTGAACTTCGGCCACACCCTGGGGCATGCCCTGGAAGCCGCTTCGAAGTTCACCCTGCCTCACGGAAAGGCGGTTGCTTTGGGAATGATAGCCGCCTCACGGATTTCCGCCTGTTGCGGCTTTCTTCCGCCGGAGGAAAGGGAGCGGATCGAAGCCCTGATCCGGGACCTCGGCCTGCCCGTCCGGATTCCGGCAGATGTTGCGGGGCCGGAAGTATTGGGGCGTCTCGCCATGGACAAGAAGAAGGAGGGAAATGAACTGCCCTTTATCCTGTTGAAAAAAATCGGCATACCCTTTATGAGTAAGGACGTGGGGCTTTCCCTGCCGAAGAAGATCCTTGAGGAAATGACGGCATGAGCGAAAAATCACTGGACGAACTGAGAGAATCCATTCAGAGCGCGGACACACGGATTGTCGAGCTGCTCAATGAAAGGGCCGCGTTGGCCCTTGAAATCGGAAGAAAAAAAGCCGATCTGGGAATGGAAATTTACGACCCCGTTCAGGAGGAGCAGGTATACGGCCGCCTTGTGCAGTACAATAAAGGCCCCATGCCGGCCTCCATTCTGTCAGCCATCTTCGGCCATGTGGTCGCCGCTTCCCGCTATCTGCAGAATACCCTGACCGCGGCGCTCCGGCCCCACGAGCGGGAGGGGCGGGGCAGGATCAGGGTTTGCATTCCCATCGTTGGCCCCGGAATGGACAAGGCGGTCCGGCAGATTCGTGAAGCTGCACCGATGGCGGATCTTCTGGAGCTGAGGATGGACCTGATCAGCGGGGCTCGCCTGCCTGAGCTGATCAGGGAAATCCGGAGGAACCCGTTTCCCGTAAAAATTGTGGTGACCTGCAGAAAGCCGGAAGAAAGCGGCCGCCGGCCGGCTGCAGAAAAAGGCGAGAACGAAGAGGAACGGGTCTCCGTTCTGAAAGAGGCCATCCTGCTGGGTGCCGATTATGTGGATCTCGAACTCGGCACGCGGGCTGCCTTGATGGATTCGCTGAAAGAGCTCATCGCGGATTACCTGGGGCGGACGCAGCTCATCGTTTCCTGCCATAATTTTCAGGAGACTCCCTCTGACGCGGCCCTCGAGGACCTCTGGAAGTCCTGCCGGAAGGCGGGCGCCCGCGTCATCAAGATTGTGACCTTTGCCCGGACGATGACCGATAACCTGCGGGTGCTGCGGCTCATTCCGTGGTCCCTGGGTAAAGGGCAGGAGATCGTCGCCTTTTCCATGGGGGACCAGGGAAAAATAAGCCGGATCATGGCCCCCATGCTGGGGGCGCATTTTACCTTCGCATCACTGGGGGAAGAAACCGCCACAGCGCCGGGACAATTGACCGCCGCTGAACTGTTCCGGATTCTTGAAATCCTGGGCCGAAAGTCATCAGGCGGCCTTTCCGGGACGGTCGGGCCACCGGAAGAGAAAAGGGGTGAACGGGGCCCGGGGGGAAAGGCCATGGAGCCTTTTTCAGAAAGCGGCACCGGGGATGCCGAATCCAATGACTGATCCATTCCGCAGCCCCATTCTCCTTGCCCTCATCGGCCATCCGATAGGCCACAGCCTTTCGCCTCTCATGCACTCGGCCGCTCTGACGCTCCTGCACCTTGCCGGCCGTTATGAGGCCTGGGACGTTTCTGACCTGAAGCAGGCCGTGGAAAAACTGAGACGGGAGGGATACCGGGGGGCCAGCGTAACCGTTCCTTTCAAAAGGGATGTCATGTCCTTTCTTGACGATCTCGATGATCAGGCCTGCCGCATCGGAGCCGTGAACACGGTGATCTATCGAGAGGGGCGCCTGCAGGGCACAAACACCGATTGGGAGGGGCTGCTTCGGGCCCTGCGAAAGGTGACGGATCTTTCCGGAAAACGGATCGTTGTTCTCGGAGCCGGCGGAACGGCACGGGCTGCCCTGTACGGCCTGCTTGCCGAGGGCGGGGTCCCGGTAGTGGTCAATCGGACGGAAAAGCAGGGGAGGGGGCTTGCCGAGGAGTTCGGCTGCCCTTTTTATCCTCTGACGGAAATAAGGGAACTCGGAGGGGACATCCTGATCAATGCGACACCCGTCGGAATGGCCCCGGAGATTGATTTTTCTCCCGTACCCGCCGCCGCGCTTCGCCGCTTCCGTCTTGTCGCAGACGTGATATACAATCCCCTGAAAACGCGGCTTCTGCGCGAAGCGGAAGAGGCGGGATGCGCCGTTCTATCGGGGATGGATATGTTTGTGGAACAGGGTGCGGCACAGTTCCGGCTGTGGACCGGGCTGGAGCCCCCTGTGGACCGGATGCGGCAGGTTGTCAGGCAGGAGCTGGAAAGAAGGGAAGGGAAGCAGGCATGAGCCCCATGGGCCGATCCGACCGGGAGGTAACCCTTGAGGTACCCGGTTCAAAGAGCATCACCCAGCGTGCCTTAATTGCCGCTGCTCTCGCAAAAGGGCCATCCCGGCTGCTCAATGCCCTGCTGGCCGAGGATACCCGGTATCTCATCAAAGCCCTGGAACTTCTTGGCGCTGAGATTGGGGTTGAGGAGGGTGAACTCCGGATCGGCGGGACAGGGGGAAAGATTTCCGCTCCGACTGGGAAGATCTTCGTGGGAAACAACGGAACGGCGCTGCGGTTTCTGACCTCGCTGGTCTGCTTGGGAGAGGGCTTCTATGTTCTGGATGGCTCGCCCCGCCTTCGCGAGAGGCCTGTTGAGCCGCTTCTTCGGGTTTTGCGCTCCATGGGGGTGTCCGTCGAAACTCCTGAAAATCCGGGATGCCCCCCGGTTCTGATCCAATCGCGCGGACTTCCAGGCGGGCAGGTCATATTCCAGGATCTGGACAGCAGCCAGTATGTATCCTCGCTGCTCCTCAGCTCTCCTTACGCTGCCCGCAATGTCGGGATTCAGCTTGCCGGCCGGACGGTCTCAGAACCTTACATCGCCATGACGCTCCAGGTGATGGAGCAGTTTGGCGTTGCCGTTGAAAAGCCCGCCGCCAACACCTTCTGTGTCCCGTCAGGCCAAGCCTATCGGGCCCGCTCCTTCACCATCGAAGGGGATTATTCCAGCGCCTCATACTTCTTTCTGGCGGCGGCCCTGGGGCTTGCCCGGGTCTGGGTGCCGAACCTTACGGCTGCGAGCCTGCAGGGAGACGCACGTTTTTTGAAGATTCTCGAAGACCTGGGATGCACCGTGGCATGGAGGGACGGGGGCGTGGCAGTCTCCTGCGGTCAGCTTCACGGCGGTGATATGGAGTTCGCCATGGGGGACATTCCCGACATGGTCCCTTCGCTGGCCGTCCTGGCGGCGTTCCGGCCGGGGCGCTCCGTCATCACGGAATCGGCCCACCTGCGCATCAAGGAAAGCAACCGTCTGGCGGCCCTTGCAGCAGAGGTGCAGAAAATAGGCATTTCAGCGAGGGAGACAGCGGACGGTCTGATCATCGTCGGCGGGCGTCCCTGTGGAGGGGACATCGAGACCTATAGCGACCACCGGATCGCCATGAGCTTTGCCGTCGCCGGTCTGGCCGTTCCGGGAATCAGGATTGCTGACCGGGACTGTGTCGGCAAATCCTTTCCCGGATTCTGGAACGAATTGCAGAAGCTGTCACAGGGCACGCCTGGAGGGGGAAAGAATGACCCGTGATGACCGGACCATCATCCTGATCGGATACCGCGGTACCGGCAAAACCTCTGTGGGCCGGGAACTGGCCCGGCGGCTGAACCGGCCTTTTTACGACATCGATGTTCTGGTTGAAGCGCGTGAAGGGCGATCCATCCGGGACATGGTGGAGCGGGAGGGCTGGACGTTTTTCCGGGAGCGGGAAAAAGCCGCCCTTTGTTCCCTTCGTACCATGTCCTGCTGTGTCGTGGCCACGGGGGGCGGCGCAGTCCTGGATCCGGACAATGCGCGATTGTTGAAATCCATGGGATGGATCGTTTTGCTTACGGCCCGGGAAGGGAGCCTTGCCCGGCGGATTCTACAGGATCCGACCAGCCTTGAAAAGCGGCCGTCTTTTTCCGAGGAGGAATCTGCTGAACAATCGATGGAGTCCATGATAGAGGAAACGAAGGAGATTTTGGCGCAGCGAATGCCGATCTACCGCTCTCTGGCTGATCTGGTCATCGACACAGCCGATGTGTCGCCGGAGCAGGTTGCGGATCACATTCTCAGCCGTTTCTCCTTCGGGGAGTGAATGAACGCTCCGCTTCGGATTCGGGAAAAGGCCGACCGGTTCGGGGAGGAACAGCCCAGAGGGACACAGGCAGAGGAGAAGGGAAGGTAGAGATGTCAGGGAATACTTTAGGGACGGTCTTTCGGGTGACCACCTGGGGGGAATCTCATGGAGCGGCCCTCGGCGCCGTTATCGATGGCTGCCCGCCGGGGCTTTTGCTCTCCGAAGAGCTGATCCAGGCCGCCCTCGACAGAAGAAAGCCGGGCGGGCAACACTTTGCCTCCCCCCGGCAGGAGGCGGATCGCGTGGAAATCCTCTCCGGCGTCTTTGAGGGAAAAACCACGGGGACGGCGATTGCGCTGCTCATCCGAAATCGTGATGCGGACAGCGAAGCCTACAAGCACCTTCGGGCGGTTTTTCGACCCGGGCATGGAGATTATTCGTACTACAGAAAGTATGGCTTCCGGGACCATCGCGGGGGAGGACGGGCCTCTGGACGGGAAACGGTGGCCCGCGTGGCGGCTGGGGCTGTGGCGTCGCTGGTGACGGAAGCCGCGGGGATCCAGGTCCTGGCCTATACGGTGGCCCTGGGGGGGATTTGGATCTCCCGGAGCAGCCCCGGGAGGATCTGCAGGGAATCCCTTGAAAATTCCCTGTACTGCCCTGATCCGGAAGCTGCAGCCAGAATGCTGGATCGGCTGGCTGAGGTCCGACAGCAGGGGGATTCCCTGGGAGGAATCGTAGAAATCGTGGTGCGGGACTGTCCGGCAGGGCTGGGAGAGCCGGTCTTCGACAAGATGGATGCTGATCTGGCCGGTGCCCTCATGAGCATCGGCACCGTCAAAGGGGTGGAAATCGGAGCAGGTTTCTCCGTGGCGGACATGCTGGGTTCGGAGAGCAACGATCCCTTGGGTCCCGGTGGATTCCTTTCCAACATCTCCGGCGGGATTCTGGCCGGAATTACCAACGGAGAAGAAATCGTCATGCGGGTGGCCTGCAAGCCCATTCCGTCCATTTCCAGGCCCCAGCAGACGATTGACGTGGAGGGACATCCGACGACGCTCTCAATCGGCGGCCGGCACGATGCCTGCGTGATCCCGCGAATCGTTCCCGTGTGTGAGGCCATGGTGCAGATGGTTCTGGCGGACCATCTGCTGCGGCAGAAGGCGGTGACGCCGTGACCGGGATAAAGTGAACGAAAGGCGGGGCAGGAAACATGGATATTGGCATTATTGGCGGCAAAGGGGATATGGGCAGGTGGTTTGAGAAATTTTTCAAAAGCCTGGGTTATTCGGTCTTGATCGCGGGAAGAAATGAAGGAACGACCCTGGCTGAGATGGGAAAAAGGTGTTCCGTTGTGATCGTGAGCGTGCCCGTCGGTGTTACGACGGAGGTGATCGAACAGATCGGACCGCTCATGGCAAAAGATGCCCTGCTGATGGATATCACCTCCCTCAAGGCGGGGCCTGTAAAGGCCATGCTGCGCTGCGCCGAATGCGATGTGATCGGATGCCACCCCCTCTTCGGCCCGGAAGTGCCTTCACTGGAGGGATATTCCTTCGTGATCTGCCCGGCCCGGTCCGGAAACGGGAGATGGATTGCCTGGTTGCGCACGCTTTTGAAGGACAACGGAGCGCGGCTTGTAGAGACATCTCCGGAGGAGCATGATCGGTTCATGAGCATCATCCAGGGATTGAACCATTTTAACACCATGACCTTCGGCCTCGTCATGAACGCGATGGAGACGGATATTGAAGCCCTGAAGCCCTACATGACGCCGATATTTGAGGAGAAAATCAGGATTGTCAAAGAAGTGTTCAGTCACAATGCCCGCATGTATTCGGAAATCCTCACCCGGAATCCCTATCTGCCTGCCATCCTGGACTCCTATGAACAAACCATGAAGGAACTGAAGAATCTGATCGAGAAGCGCGATGCCCGGACCCTTCAGAAGCGACTTGAAACGGCAGGAAGCCGCTTCCCGGAAATGGTCAAAAGAAATCCGTCCTGAAAAGATCTCCGGGATATTCAAGATCGGGATCAAGGACGGCGCCTAGGCCGGGGGAGATGTCCTTTTTAGGAATGATTCCATAATCTTTCCTTCCTGGAATTCGGGATTAATTTTCAAGGCCTCCTGGATGGCGGCCAGGGCTTCTTTCCAATCCTTCAGTTCAATATGGATCCGGGCAATGTTGTAGTACAATCCTTCATCGTCGGATTGAAGGGCGAGGGCTTTCTTGAAGTCGTGAAGAGCTTCCCGGTAACGCCGCTGCCGGCGGTGTTCAATGCCCGAAGTGTTGTACCATTGGAGAAGCCACCAGAGGATTTCATCGTTGCCGCCGATGATGTCTTTTGCGGTTTCATAATCATCGCTGTCGATGAAGCTTTTTGCTTCCTTTGCAAGATTCTCGATTCTGGATTCTTCAGGCTCGTCGGGCGGATCTGTTTCTTGAGGGTTTTCGTTCGACCCGCCGGCCTGCTCTTCCATATATCCCTTTATTTCCTCATCCTTGATGATCAGCAGCTGCTTGACGAATTCCAGAGTCGTTGCGGC
>Ga0265295_1000661_pt1 | contig 67092 bp, 58 predicted proteins | sample Munlansysbiofilm_FD_192503 | JGI IMG/M metagenome (GOLD analysis project Ga0265295, IMG submission 192503) | Leachate microbial communities from a municipal landfill in Southern Ontario, Canada - Methane capture system biofilm | ecosystem: Engineered > Solid waste > Landfill > Unclassified ...
TCTTGGCGTGCATGAGCATGGCGGCGGTCTCGATTTCCGTTTCCGGGGTGACGGGGGTGATGTCCGTGCGCATGATCCGGCTGACGGTCAGCTTGGACAGGAGGTAGTTGATCTCGTGCTTGTCCAGCCCGGTCACGAGCGAAGGCATGGCCGCGCTGATGTCTTCGGTACGTACGTACCCGATCAGTTTTCCGTCCTTGACCACGAACAGCATCCAGAGTTGCTGCTCGTCCATGAGCCGCTGCGCGTCCTCGACCAAGGCTTGCGGCGGCATGGCAATGAAATTTTTAAGCATTTTGAGCCCGACAAACATGGTTGCTCCTTTTTACCGGGATGGGGGTGACAGGGTGCCTATAGAAAGGTTCGTGCCAGGATTCGCCGAAGCGCGTGGCTGGTTGCCCGCGAGGTCTTTTTTTCGACAAATAGTAAGTAAAATCGTTATATTGGGTTGTGGCAACGCAAAGCCTCCAGGCCCGAAGCGTGGTTCCGAGAGGGATGACGGCCATGCGAGAGGGTGGCATTTTTGCAAATTAAGTTGACAGATTGCGTCCGCAGTTCCGCCAGGGCGGGAATGGCGGGGGAAACGGGTTGTGCAATTTAAGTTGCTTTAGAAATATAAGTTTCGGGTTTCTTTTCCGGGACTCCTTGACAGCTTCGTCAGGGGATACTATTTTGAACATAATTTCATTATGGAGGGAGCGTGGGACGCAGAAGGAAATGCAGATTTGTGGCCGATGTGCCCGTCGTGACGGTTTTCAAGCCTGTGGGAGTGCCCATGGGACAGCTGCACGGCGTGGTGCTGGGTCTCGATGGTTTCGAGGCCATGCGGCTGGTGGATGGCGAGGGATTGAGCCAGGAGGAGGCGGCCGCGCGCATGCGGGTTTCCAGGCCGACCCTGTGCCGCATCCTGGGAGAGGCCAGGACGCAGGTGGCGCGGGCCCTCTCGCGCGGCTGGGCCCTGCGCGTCGATGTCGACGGAGGGCACACCGTGACGGGCGGGGATTTCGAGGAAATGACGCCGTGCTGCCGGCGTGGCAGGAGCTGCGCCCGGGACGCGGAGCAAACGCAAGGAGAAGGATCATGCCGGGACGAACAGGACAAGGCGGAGGACGAGGACAGGGTGGTCGGGGCCAGGGCGGGCGCGGCCAGGGCGGTCAGGGCGGCCAGGCCGGCGGATGCCGTGGACGGCGGCCGGGTTGCGGAGCCGGACAGGGCCGGGTGCGCCGCGACGGATCCTGCCTGACGGATGGGCAGGCTCCCGCATCGCCGGGGATTGACAGCGTGAAAGCGGAGGAATAAATGCTCGTTTGAGCAAAATGGAGGTGCCATGCCACGACCCAGGAAATGTCGCCGCATCGAAGGATGCCCCAAGGCGTCGTTTTTCAAGCCGCAGGGAATTCCCTTGCGGGAACTGACGGAAGTCTATCTGACCATGGATGGTTTCGAGGCCATGCGCCTCTTCGATTACGAGGGGCTGAGCATGGAAGAGGGTGCCGAGCGCATGCACGTCTCCCGGCACACCTTCGGACGCATCCTTGGCGATGCCCGTCGCGTCGTGGCAAAGGCGCTGGTGGAGGGGTTTGCTCTGCACATCGCCCATGATGCCAACATGCCGTGTCTACAACTGTATCCGGACCGTGTGGCGGCCCGCAAAAAGGAGCTTAGCATGACCAAGATAGCCGTGACCAGTGAAGGCCCGAACATGACCGACCGCGTCGACCCGCGTTTTGGACGGGCCGCGGGCTTTGTCGTCGTCGATCTGGAGACCATGGAATCCACGTACATCGACAACGGTTCTTCCCAGACCTTGTCCCACGGGGCCGGCATTCAGGCCGCCGAAAACATCATCAACGCCGGAGCCTCCGTGCTCCTGACCGGCAGCGTAGGGCCCAAGGCCTTCGCGGCCCTCAAGGGCGGGGGCGTCAAGATCGGCCACAACATGAGCGGCGGCACAGTGGCCGATGCGGTGGAAGCGTTCAAGGCCGGCAAGGTCGAGTACACGGACTCTCCAAACAGATAGGACGTCATCATGATCGTTTCGGTTGCCAGTGGAAAAGGCGGGACGGGCAAGACCACGGTCACGGCCTCTCTGGCCGTGTCGTGGTCACGACCGGTGATGGCCGTTGATCTGGATGTGGAAGAGCCAAATCTGCATCTTTTTTTGAAACCAAAGGTCACGGACACGGAAGTCGTGACCCTGGAAGTCCCCGAAGTGGACGAGAGCATGTGCACGTACTGCCGCAAATGCGCGGAACTGTGCCAGTTCAAGGCCATCGCGGTCATGGGCCGGGCCATCATGACCTTTCCGGAAATGTGCCACGGCTGCGGCGGGTGCATGGCCATCTGCCCCGAGGGCGCCATCGGCGTGGGCACGCGTGAGCTTGGCGTCATGGAGCGAGGTGTTGTCCGCGGCACGCTGCCGTGCCTGACCGGGCGGCTGCGCGTCGGCGAAGCCATGAGTCCGCCGCTCATGCGCCATGTGCGCTCGCGCATGCGGGCCGAGAGCGCGGCCCAATCCTTGGACGTGCTGGTCGACGCCCCTCCCGGCGTGAGTTGCCCGGCCATGAGCGCGGTGGCCGACAGCGATGTCATCGTGCTGGTCACCGAACCCACGCCCTTCGGCTTCCACGACTTCAAGTTGGCCTGGGAGGCCTTCTCTCCGTACGAGAAGCCCGTCGCCGTGGTCATCAACCGCGCGGGCCTGGGTGACAGGCGCGTCTATGAATTCTGCGCGGCCCATGACCTGCCTATTCTGGCGGAAATTCCCTACCGTCGGGACATCGCGGAGCATTATTCCAAGGGGATGATCCTGGCCGAACTCGATGCCGGGCTTGGCGATCTGTTCTCCAAGCTGTGCCGGGACTTGCGGGAATTGGCCAAGGAGGTGCGGAATGCGTGAGGTAGTTGTGATCAGCGGCAAGGGCGGCACCGGGAAAACCTCTCTCACGGCGGCATTCGCTCATCTGGCCGAAAGCAAGGTCATCTGCGACCTGGATGTGGACGCGCCTGATCTGCATCTTTTACTGGATCCCGCCATCATTCGTGACGAGCGGTTCATTTCCGGACACGAGGCGGTCATCGACCCGGAAAAATGCGTGGGGTGCGGCCTGTGCGCGTCCATGTGCCGCTACGGGGCCATAGATGAAAAGGACGGGGTTTACAGCATCGCCCCCTTGCGTTGCGAGGGCTGCAAGGTCTGCGTGGCATTCTGTCCTGAACAGGCCATTGATTTTCCCCCCCGACATTGCGGACAGCACTATTTGAGCCAGACCCGGTTCGGCCCGATGGTGCATGCGCAGCTCTTTCCCGGCCAGGAGAACTCGGGCCTGCTGGTGTCGCGTCTGAAGAAGGAGGCCCGCGCGCTGGCCGAAGAGCAGGGGCTTGACCTGATCTTGTGCGACGGCGCGCCGGGCATCGGCTGCCCCGTCATCGCGTCCCTGTCCCAGACGGACCTGGCCGTGGTCGTGACCGAGCCCACTCCGTCGGGCGTGCACGACCTGGAGCGGGTGGCCAGCCTGTGCGACCATTTCCGTACCAAGGTCGCGGTCGTGGTCAACAAGCATGACCTCAATCCCGATCAAACAAGTCGAATTGATGCGCTCTGTTCGGAAAAGGGGTACACACTGCTCGCTCTTCTGCCTCACGACACCGCGGTCACCGAGGCCATGGTCCGGCGACAGGCCATCACCGAGGGCGGCGACAGCGCCATCGCCACGAAGGTCAGACAGGCCTGGCAGGGTATCACGAATCTTTTGCACTCATAATTTCATCGAACAAGGAGAAACATGTCTATGGAAAAAGTCAGAATCGCAGTCCCCTCGGCGCATCCGGGCGGACTTGAAGCGGAAGTCGGCGCTCATTTCGGGCATTGCGACCTGTACACCATCATCGACGTCGAGGGCGGTTCCGTGGCCCAGGTCAGCACTCTGCCCAACGTTCCCCATGCCCAGGGCGGCTGCATGGCCCCGGTCCAGCATCTGGCCGGAAACGGCGTGAACATGCTTATCGCCGGCGGCATGGGCATGCGTCCGCTGATGGGCTTCAACCAGGTCGGCATCGAAGTGTTCTACGGAGCCGGAGCTCCCAACGTCGGCACCGCGGTGGACGCGCTCTTGAAGGGCGCGCTGGTGCGCTTCACCCAGGAGTACACCTGCGGCGGCGGTCACTAGCCATCCTCCAGGCCGGTCGATTCCGCCGATGGGAATCCGGCCGGCCTTTTAATCCACACCCTCATGAGGAGGCGACATGCAGGTAGTCATTGTCAGCGCCCGGAAAGAAGCCTTGCACGATTTCGCCCAGGGTCTGGGTGCCGATGTCGAATGGGCCGTGAGTCCAGAGGATGTTCTCGGACAGGCCGGAACCGCGCCTTGGCAGCTCGTCGTGGTGGACGCCCTGACGCCCGGGATGAGCTACAAGGCGTTCGTGATGGATCTGTTGCGCGTCAACGCCATGCTCAACACCGTGGTCGTCACGGACATGGGCGAGGAAGATTTTCACGAGGACAGCGAAGGGCTCGGCGTGCTCTGCGCCGTTCCGGGCACACCAGGACGGGAGGATGGGGCCCAGGCCATGGACAGGCTGCGCCGGATGCTGGGCATGGGATAGACAATTGGCCGGCGTCAATCCCGCCTTCGCGGGGATGGCTTCGAGGCAGGGCGCACTCTGGTATCGCGATGCGCATGCCGGAACAGGCACGCAACCAGGGCACGGCCCTCGTTGTTGAAAAAGGGGATCATCCTGCCGGACGGTCCCCTTTTCTTTCACGTTGTCGTCAAATCCTAGTTGTATTCGTTCATGGCCGCATCGGCGTAGGTGTCTTCCAGCACCTTGCGCAGGCGGAAGGCGCCTTCGATCATGGGGGCGAGCTTGGGCAGGCCGTCGATCTTGTCGACATAGCTGAACGCGCCCATGACCTCGGCCATGCGGCGGGTCTCGTCGCTGCCGTGTCCGGTGAAAAGCACGACCTGGATCTTGGCGTTGATGGCCTTGATCTGTTTCAGGGTCTCGATGCCGTCGATGCCGGGCATCTCGATGTCGAGAACAACGACATCGTAATTGTTCTTCTTGACCATCTCCAGGGCGTCATCGCCGGAGTGGGCCACATCCGGGGACACGCCGTACAGGATATTCAGGCGGTCGGCGAGAATGCGGCACAGATCCTTCTCGTCGTCCACGATCAGAAGCTTCATCTTGTTCATGTTCATTCCTCCTTGGCAGATGCCGGATCTTCCGGCCCGTTATGTTCGTTGTGCGCATGCACGGCCATGGGCGCCTTTGTGGTGAAGGTCGAGCCGCGCCCAGGGGTGCTGCGCACGGAGATGTTCCCTCCCATGGCCTCGATGATGCCGTGACAAATAGCCAGCCCCAGACCAATTCCCTTGCCCACCTCTTTGGTGGAGAAAAAGGGTTCGAAAATTCGCGTCAGCAGATGTTCCTCGATGCCGCAGCCCGTGTCCCGCACGGAAATGATGAACTCCGAATCCTCCAGGTCGGCCTGTATCGCCAGAAGCCGTTCCTCGGCGGGCGTCGATTCGAGAGCATCCAGGGCATTGTCGACCAGGTTGCCCAGAACCTGCTCCCATTCCGAAACCGGCAGCCGGAGTTCGTCCAGCCGCGCGGGCCAGCTCTTTTCGACCCTGACGCCCATGCGCTCGATTTGCGCCCGCCGGGCATCAAGGACATCCCGCGCCAGATCAGGCAGATTTCCGGTTGCGCCCTTGGCATCCAGCGCGCAGCGCAGGGTCAGCAGCTTGGAGGTGATGGCCTTGCAGCGCAGGGCCTGGTGCCGGATCAGATCGAGGGAGTCGAGAATCTGCTCCTTGCTCTTTTCCTCCAGCGCCGCCTCGTCCAGAACCTCCCCGATCCAGCCGACCTCGTTGAGCATGACCTGCAACGGATTGTTGATCTCGTGCGCCACGCCCGTGGCCAGCTCACCCAGGGCGGCGAGCTTGGCCGTTTCGGCCATGCGCTGCCGGGACATGCTTTCCATCCGCCGCCCTTCGGCCTCGCCGATGGCGGAAACGAGGGTCTCTATGTCCGTCGGCTTGGTCAAATAGTCCCGGGCCCCCCCCTTCATCCCTGCCACAGCCGTGCCCAGTGTCGCGTCGGCCGTGAGCAGGATCACTTCCGGGGCCGGTTTTTCGGTCCGCAGGGCGTCCATGGCTTCAAGGCCGCTCATGCCCGGCATGGTGATGTCCAGCACCACGACCTCCGGCGCGAAGGTCTTGGCCACGTCCAGGGCCTCCTGACCGTTGTACGCGGTCCGGACTTCCATGCCCCGAGTGCGCAAACGCTCGGAGAGCAGGTCCGTGAAATCGCGTTCGTCGTCAACGACCAGGACTCGCACCATTGGCCTACCTCAGCGGTGGTTTGCCCTGGGTCACGGTGCGGATGCTCTCCAGCAACATGTCGATATCCAGGGGTTTTTTGTGGTACATGGCCGCCCCGAGGTTCGTGCAGGTCTCGAAATCCAGGTCCGAGCCATGTCCGCTGAGCATGATCACGGGAATTCCCGGCCACTGTTTGCGAATGCGCCGCAAGACCTCCGTGCCGCTGATTCCGGGCATGCGCAGATCGAGGACGACCACGTCCGGCGGGTCCTCGGCGATCAGATCAAGGCCGCTTTGGCCGTCGAAAGCCACCCTGGCCGGGAATCCGCGCATTTCAAGCCGCTCCTGCAGCGTGGTCACGAATGCCTCTTCGTCATCGATGAGCAGAATGTTGGGCTCGTCCATGTGTTCCTACCGCGCTTGAGGTCTTATCGTTTCGCCGGAAAAAAGAGCCGTAGCTGCCTGCCGTCCCACTCAGCGCGTCCCGGTTCGAGCATCGTGCTCAGAGCGGGAACCTTGTCCCGGTCGGGATTCACGCCTTGCGGCGGAGAGATGACCAGGACATGGAAATCCGTTCCCGCTTCGAGATCGGCGCGCAGCACGCCGTCTTTCATGCCCGCGCCCACCGCCCATTGCAGCGCCTTGTAGCCGCTCATGAGCACCTGCAGGGCGCCGATTGAGACAGGCAGGGCGGTGGACGGAAGCGTGAACTTCAGGGACGTGCCCTTCAGGCGCACGTAGCGGTCCGCCAATTGGCCAAGCGTCCGGCAAAAGGCGGTCAGGTCGCAGCATTCGAGCAGATCGGCGTCGGGGGTATGGGCCAGCCGGCTGGTGGCGTCGAGCAGGCCTTTGCCCCGGTCGACCTGGAAGGTGATGTTTTCCAGGGTTTTTACCATGTTTGGCTTGTGCTTGAAGTCGACCCGGGAGTTGACTTTGAGGATGTCACCCATGAGCCCCGCCGACTCGCGGATGATGGCCAGGATGTTTTGCATTTCATGCATGCTCTGGGCCGTGACAGCGCCCATGAATCGCGCATCATTGGAGATTTCAGGCATGGGTTGTCCCCTCGGGAGAGCTGATGGCCTCGCTGATGGTGCGGAGCAGTTCTTCAAGGTCAAGAGGCTTGGTCAGGTAGGCGAAGGCTCCGTGGCGCATGCCTTCGATGCCGTCGCGCGTTTTGCCCTGTCCGGTGAGCAGGATGACCCGCACGTCCGGATGCTCGGCCTTGACCCTCTGCAGAACGTCGATCCCCTTCATACCCGGCATCATGACGTCCAGGACCATGACCTGCGGCACGTTGTCGCTTACGGCCTTGAGCGCCGATTCCCCGTCATGGACGACCCGGGCTTCGACTCCCCGGAGCTCCAGGCGTTCGGCCAGAGTGGTTATGAAATCGACTTCATCGTCCACCAGCAGAATGTTCCACGTGTTCATTTCCATGATTAACCTTCCACAGGGTGTTTGGGCAGCAGGATGGTCATGGTGGTGCCCTCGTTCAGTTTGCTCTTGACCTTGATCTCCCCGCCCAGGCGTTTGACGATGCCGTAGGTGATGGACATGCCAAGGCCGGTGCCCTTTTCCTTTTTGGTGGTGAAAAAGGGTTCGAACATGTTCTTGGCCGTTTCGTCGGACATGCCGCAGCCGTTGTCCTCGATGGAAATGGCGATGTAATGGTCATCGACGTTCCAGGTGGACAGCACGATTCTGCCGCCATCGGGCACGGCGGCCAGGGCGTTGTTGAGGATGTTCAGGAAAACCTGCTGGATCTGGCCGTGGTCGGTGGCGATGTTGGGCAGGTTCTGGGAAAGTTCGCGCTTCAGTTCCACGTTGCGGTATTGGGCCTCGCGTTCCAGAAAGCCAAGGGTCTCCTCCAGCACGGCGTTCACGTCGAGCACCTCGATCTTGACGTCCATGCGCTTGGCGAAACCGAGCATGCGGTGCGTGATGCCCCGGCAGCGGTCCACGGATCTGAGGATGGCTTCGATCTGCCTGGCGAACTTCTCCTTGTCCGGAAAATCCGGTCTGAGGTTCATGATGTCGCGCATGAGGCCGGCCTTTTCGTTGATGATGGCCAGGGGATTGTTGATTTCGTGAGCCACGCCGGCGGCCAGGCGGCCGATGGAGGACAGCTTCTGGGAGTGTTCCATCTGGTGGATGGCGCCCAGGCGCTGCTCGTCGCTTTCCTGCAGGCGATTGATGAGCACGCTGGTCAGACGGTAGACGGCTATGAAGATGAAGCTGACGCCGAGCACGAAGATGACCAGCAGGTCAAGGCGCACCGTGTACCAGGTGCTGAAGACCGTTGGCTTGGGCTTGATGGCGACAAGGGCGAAATCCGAGTCGGCGATGAAGGCCGAGGCGATGTAGATGTCGCGCTGGTCGGGGTCGCGGATGCCCTGCACGTTGGACTCGAAGTTGGTCGGAGGCAGACTGAAGGGCAGCATGTCCAGCACCGTGCCGTAGCGGCGCGATTCGGTCTGCAGGACGCCGTTCCGGTTGACCAGAAAGGCGTCGCTGCCCGGTTCCAGTCCCATGGCCGAAATGATGCGGTCAAAATGCATGGTGTCCAGGGTGGCCCGCAGAATCCATGACTGGCCGCTCTCGGTGGTGTGCCGCACGGCGATGACCACGTGGGGAAATTTGCGGAATCCGAGGAACACGTCGCTTATGTACGTCCCTTTGAACTGGACCTGGTGGAACCAGTCCTGGGAGGTGTAGTTGCGGTCCTTGAGGTCGTAGGGGCCGGCGTAGCTGAGCTGGTTCCCGGCGGTATCGATGAGCCCGAGATCGACGAAGCCGGTGAACTCCCGGCGCATGACCTGAAAGATGCGTTGCAGGTTGGCGTCGTCGGAGAGTTCGTCAAAGGAGTAGGCCGAGGCGATGAAGCTCACCGCCGAAGTCCGCTCGGCCAGGAACAGCTCGAAGGAGTGCTTGGCCTTGCCCACCAGCGCCCGCAGCGGGGCCTGGATTTCCGCCGACATGGAGCTTTGGTGCTCGTAATAGTTGATGGCTGCCAGCGAGAGCAGCGGCAGCAGCGTGACCAGGGCCATGAGCGAAACGATCTTGCGCCGCAACAGCTTGTAGCGGTCGGGAGACGTGATCTCGGTGGCCAGATCGGCCTTGATGGCGTCCATGGGACCGGACAGGATTTTTTTCATGTCGTTTCCGTTGCCCGGTCGTAGAGAATGTCTCCGGCTTTGAGTGTTCCTTCCGCCAGGCGGGAGACAACGCGTTCCACCGGACCCATGACCGAGTCGATGACGTCGATGCGCTTCCAGCGCAGATAATGGAAGTATTCGTCCTCGATGCCTCCGCAGACGATGGTGCCGATGTCCCTGGACAGGGCCAGATCGCACAGTTCGTCCCCGGAAGCGTAAGCCAGAAGAAAGGACTTGCGCAAGACGATTTCTCCACCTTCGGAGATGGTCAGGAACAGCACTTCGGTCGTCAGATCGAAGCGGGGAGCGACTTCATCCTTGGCGACGGTGACCAGCACGCGGCGTTCCATTGCTATCGCTCCTCCGTGTTCTTGCGACCGGTCTTGCGGCTTTTTTCCGCCGTCCGGTTTGCCGGTTCATTGTCGACGCCGCCCGTCAGATGCACGGGCAGGTGCTCGGTCCGGATGGTCTCGCCGTTGCAGACCATGGCGGCGAATTCCACGATATTCTTCAGTTCGCGCACGTTGCCCGGAAAGGCATGGGCGTACACGAGGCGCTGTGCCCTGGGGCTTATGCCGGTGATGTTCTTTTTGAACCGCCCTGCATAATAGCCCATGAAATGGTGCAGCAGGAATTCAAGATCCTCGCCCCGATCCTTGAGCCTGGGCAGGTGCAGGCGGATGGCCGAGATGCGGTGGAAGAGGTCTTCGCGCAGGCGGCCATCCTGGACCAGTTTTTCCGGAGACTCGGCCGTTGAAGCCATGAGCCGCGCTCCGGCCCGCATGGGTTTTTCCGCGCCGACCGGCAGAACCGTCCCTTCATCCAGAAACCTGACCAGGCTGCTTTGCTGCGAGAGAGGCAGGTCCGCGATCTCGGAAAGATACAGGGTGCCGCCCTGGGCCTGCTGGAAGCGTCCGGGCTTCAATTCCCCGTCGGGGCCCTGCATGCGTCCGAACAGCTCGGCGTCGAGCAGTTCGGAGGGCATGGGGCCGCAGCTGAAGCGCACGAAGGGGTCGCGCGATCTGGGCGAGGCCCGGTGCACCGATTCGGCCAGGAGATCCTTGCCGGTTCCCGTTTCTCCGGTGATCAGCACGGGCGTGTCATGCTGGGCGATGACCGGCACGAGGCCGAGGATTTTTTTCATGGCCGGACTGCGTCCCACGATCTGGCCCTGATCGGCCGCCTGGGACAGCCGCGCCTCTATCTCCCGCAAGGCGGTGAGTTCCTCGACCACGTCGAGTATGCAGATCGGACGGTTGTTGCCGTCCAGAACGCGCACCGGGGTGATGCGCACGGGGATCTTGCGGTGGTGACGGTTGATGCAATCGGTCTCGATTCCGACCCCTTCGGCGGCCTCGCGCCTGTGGGGGCAGTCCTGCAGGCAGGCGCGGCTGCGCAGGACGTGCCTGCACGGCAGGCCGCGCACTTCCTCCCGGTTGTAGCCGGTCAGAGCCTCCAGGGCCTTGTTGAGCATCAGGACATGTCCGTCGTTGTCCAGAAGGGCCACCCCAACGGGCAGCCCATCCAGCAGGGAGGGCAGGTCCGGACAATCGGTGCCGATCAATTCTTCAATCCGTTTGAGCACGTGCCTCTCCTTTAGTGCGCGCCGCCCCCGACGATTCCGGAAGCCGCGAAGCAGAGCACGAGCACCTCAAGAGCCGCGATCACGGCGAACGCGAAATCCTTTTTCTTGATGTAGGCCAGTGTCACCGGGATGTAGGCGACGATGGTCAGGCCGCCCAGGAGCGCGATTCCCAGAAAGTTCAGGAAGTCGCCGTTCTTGAGCAGCGTGGCCCAGCCCCAGCCGGTGGGGACGTTGTTGTCCGCGAGGTACTGTCCTACGGGCAGGGCCCAGTATTTGATGACGTTGTCCATGGACACGTAGGGGTCCATGATGCCGGTGACGTAGAGCACGTATGTGACAAGCATGAGCGCAAGGCCGCCCCAACATCCGTAGAAGAGGATGTTCGCGTAGGTGATCTGTTCGGCCGGCGCGTTGGTATCGGGTCTATTCATGTCTTTTCTCCTTGGTTCTCAAGTGTGTTAGAAGCCCAGGCCCTTGGCCAGCGCCTTGCCGCCCGCGAACAGCAGCACGCCGATGACCATGTAGCGGATGAAGGCGGGCTTGGCCTTGGCCAAAAGGCGTACGCCGACGAAGGAGCCCATCATCAGGCCGACGATGGAGGGGATGGCCATGAGCGGGATGACGCAGCCCTGGTTCAGATAGACCCAGGCGGCGGAAGTGTCGGTGATGGACAAGAGGAACTTGCTGGTGCCGACGGCAACCTTGAGCGGAGCGCCCATGAGCAGGTTGAGGACCGGTACGTTGGCCCAACCGGCGCCCAGACCGAACATGCCGGCCATGATGCCGATGAGGATGAAGAGCAAAAGGCCCATGATGGTGCGGTGGGTCTTCCACTCCACGATCTCGCCGTTGGCTTCCATGTAGGCGCCCTGAATGCCCAGGGCCATGCCCAGGGCGTCCTGCTTGGTGACCACGGGACGGGCCGTGTTCTTGGAGACCAGCAGCAGGATGGCGATGCCCATGATGGTGCCGCCCAGGCACATCTGCACGATGTGGCCCGGCAGCGCCAGACCCAGGAAGGCGCCGACGATGGCGCAGCTGGAGGCGATGAGCGCCACGGGCAGGGCCAGGCGCAGGCTGGCCAGGTTGCGCTTCAGGAGACCCGGTCCGGCGGCCAGGGCCCCGGCCAGGGCCACGAGCAGGCCCGCGCCGCGCACGAAGTCGAGATGAAAGGGAAAAAATCCGCTGACCAGCGGCACGTAGAGGACGCCGCCGCCGACACCGGCCAGGACCGCGATGATGCCCAGTATAAAACAGAAAAAGAGAAGAATGGTGGGCCATGCCCACCAAGGCAGGGCAGATGTCGTGCCCGTGGCTTCCGCCATCTGTTTGGCCGCTTCGTCCGCGAGTTCAGGGTTGTTGCTCGCCCAAGCCAAAGTGACCAACAGGAGTGCGCCCATTGCGGCCCCTCCCAGAATTCGCATCCACTTCGTGTTCAGTTTCATTCCTGTTTCGCTCCCGTTTACACGTTCTTCAAGAATTGATTGATATCGCACCGGGATGCACAACGCATCCAGAGCCCCTTCTTCGCAAGGAGCATGCCAGCGCGAAAATACAGGCGGGCTCTGTGTTGACGCGGCCCGGCGCAGGGAGTAAACGGCAAAATATTGCCGCATACGGCAGGATTGTGCCTTTTTTCTCAAGTTGTCGCCGCCTGGGGCATGATTCCGAGGTGCAGGCATTTCGATCATCGCAAAGCGCGTGGAAGAGGAGTTACTCGATGAAATTTCAGCCGGATATTGTCAAACAGCCCGAAAATGGCGGGCGCGCGCGATCCGGCAAGAAATTGCCGGATGTGCCTTCGGACTCCGGCGCGGAGGTTCTGGAGCTGGGTACGGAAGACGGTCTGGGCAAGTTCGTCATCCAGTCCCGGACCATGCGGGATCTTTACCGTCTGGCCACGCAGGTCGCCGGGTCCGATGCCACCATCCTGGTCTACGGCGAATCGGGCACGGGCAAGGAGCTTTTCGCCCGCCTCGTGCATCAGCTTTCGGGCCGCAGGGCCAAGCCCTTCGTCCCCGTCAACTGCGGCGTGCTCAAGGGGGAGCTTTTCGCCGACAAGTTTTTCGGCCACGAGTCCGGGGCCTTTACCGGCGCCCAGCGCCAGCGCAAGGGCAGCTTCGAGCTGGCCGCCGACGGCACCCTGTTTCTGGACGAGGTCGGCGAGATTCCGCCTCCCAACCAGGTCGATTTCCTGCGCGTCCTGGAGGAGAAGACGTTCCGACGGCTGGGCGGGGAAAAGGTCCAGCCCTTCGATGCCCGCATCGTGGCGGCCACCAACAGGGTGCTGCACAAGATGGTCGAGGCCGGTGAATTCAGGGCCGACTTGTACTATCGTCTGAACGTCATCCCCGTGACCCTGCCCCCCCTGCGCGAGCGCGTCGACGACATCCCCCCCTTGGCCGACTACTTCCTGGGCATGTACCGGCACCGCTACCACAAGCCCGGCGTTCGGCTGGCTCCGGCCACGCTCGACGCCCTGTGCGGTTATTCCTGGCCGGGAAACGTGCGCGAGCTGCGCAACCTGACGGAGCGGCTCGTCTTGCTGTGCGCCGAGCCGCTCATCGAGCCCTCCCACCTGCCTCTGGAGATGCGTCTGGCCACCGGCCTGCCCGCGACGCAGTGCGGCCAGAACGTCATGACCCTGGAAGCGGCGGTGCGCCAGGCCGAAGTCGCGGCCATCATCAGGGCCTGGGCCGAGGCCGGAGGCAGCAAGGCCCGGCTTGCCGAAATCCTGGACGTGAGTCCCCGCACCCTGCGCTACAAGCTGGCCGAATACGAACTGAAGCTGACTTAAGTTTTTTGCCCCCCCCCGCCTTTGGCTCTTTTCTGGAGAGCGTCGAATCATTGGACATGATTTCCGTATGCCGCCGCTGTTTTTCGGGACACTGCGTTGTGCGGCAAAATTTTGCCGCACAGTCTGCGCGTCATGCTTTGGCGCCGTTTGGCAGGGCATGAGTCGGGTTGGAGATATTGCGGTTCAAATGATGTGTCTTGAATAACACGTTTTCCGTATTGATTACACGAAAGGAATGGATTACAGCGAAGATCGATCCCTGGATTTTGCTACATACTGAATTTATGAGTGATTTTGTCGGAATTAGACATTCGCGGCGTTCCGCGCTTCCGGTTTTTTAAAAACCCAGCCGCCTGAAACGTTCACCTCCCGAGAGGCCCAATGCTGCTCCGTGCTCTCATCCTGGCCATGTTCGCGCTATCGTTTTCGCCTTGCGTTTCGGCCCTGACCGTGACCGACGCCCTTGGGCGCGTTCATGAGTTGCCTGACGACGTGCCGCGCGTCATCTGTTCGGGTTCGGGTTGCCTGCGCCTTTTGACCTATCTGCAGGCCCAGGATCTGACTGTGGCCGTGGACGACATCGAATCAAAGCGCAACCGGTTCGATTCGAGGCCATATGCCCTGGCCAACCCCCAGTTCAGGACCATGCCCATCTTCGGGCAGTTTCGCGGTCAGGACAATCCTGAATTGATCCTGACCCTGGACCCGCAGCCGCAGGTCATTTTCAAGACCTACGCGACCATGGGCCATGACCCGGTGGAATTGCAGAGCAAGACCGGCATTCCCGTGGTCGTGCTCGACGCCGGGGATCTGGGCGCCCGGCGCGACAGGTTTTATGCGGCACTGCGGCTCATGGGGCGGATCACGGGCAAGACGGAGCGGGCCGAGAGTCTGGTGGCCTATTTCGACGCGGCCATCGCCGACCTTGCGCGCCGTACGGCGGACATTCCCGAATCTGAGAGCCCCTCGGTCTACATTGGCGGCGTGGCCTACAAGGGGCCGCACGGTTTTCAGTCCACGGAGCCGACCTATCCGCCCTTCCTGTTTGTTCAGGCCCGCAACCTGGCCCGTGACGAGGGCGGCGCGGGCCAGGATCTGAGCAACACCGACGTGGCCAAGGAGAAAATCGTGGCCTGGGATCCGGACTACCTGTTTTTGGACCTCTCAACGCTGCAGATGGGAGAGGAGGCCGGGGGGCTCTACGAACTGCGCACCGACTCCGCCTATGCGACCCTCACGGCCGTGCGCGAGGGGCGGGTTTATGGGGTGCTGCCCTACAACTGGTACTCGCAGAATTTCGAATCCATCCTGGCCAACGCCTATTTCGTGGGCAAGATCCTCTACCCGGACCGCTTCGCGGACATCGAACCCAAGGCCAAGGCTGACGAGATATACTCCTTCGTGGTCGGCAAACCCGTGTTCGACGAAATGAACCGGACGTTCTCCGATCTGGCCTTCATCCGGGTGCCGGTGCGCTGATGCATTCCGATCACGGCAACGTGCCCGAAGAATACAAGCGCTATCTGGCCTGGAAGACCCTGGTGGTGACCTTGTGCGCTCTTGGCCTGGGCGGAGCCTTGCTCTTGTCCCTGTGCATGGGAGCGGCGGGCTTGCCCCTTGCCGATGTGCTGGGGAGCCTCATGGGCTGGTCAGAAAATGCCAGGGCCGACGCCATCGTGCGCGGCATCCGCCTGCCCCAGTCCCTGGCGGCCATGGTCGCGGGCGGCGGTCTGGCCGTGGCCGGGGCGGTCATGCAGGCCATCCTGCGCAACCCTCTTGGCTCTCCTTTTACCCTTGGCATTTCCCACGCCGCCGCATTTGGCGCGGCCTTTTCGGTCATGGTCCTGGATTCGGGCCTCATGACCTCGGGCCGGACCGCCGTGACCATCACCAGCCCCTATATGACCACAGCCTCGGCGTTTTTGTGCAGCCTCGTCGCTTCCGGGATCATCATCGCCATTTCGCGCACGCGCGGTACCCGGCCCGAAACCATGGTGCTGGCCGGAGTGGCCCTGGGCGCGCTTTTCACCGCCGGGACCATGTTCCTGCAGTATTTCGCCACGGACGTGCAGCTCGCGGCCATGGTTTTCTGGACTTTCGGGGACACGTCCCGCGCCAGTTGGGCCGAGCTTGGGCTCATGACGTTGGCCACCCTGGGATGCACGCTCTATTTCCTGGCCAACTGCTGGAACTACAACGCCATCGACGCCGGGGACGAGACGGCCAAGAGCCTGGGGGTACGGGTCGAGCGGGTGCGCATCATCGGCATGCTGCTCTCCAGCCTGGTCACGTCCGTGCTCATCGCCTTTCTGGGCATCATCGGCTTTGTGGGTCTCGTGGTGCCGCACATGTTCCGGCGCGTCATCGGCGCGGACCACCGCTTTTTGCTGCCGGCGTCATTGGTGGGCGGGGCGCTTTTGCTGCTGCTCTCGGACACGGCGGCCCGGCTGGTCATGGCCCCGCATCTTCTGCCGGTCTCCGTGCTGACGGCCTTTCTCGGGGCCCCGACCTTTCTCTACCTCATCATCAGGGGGCGGCGCTCATGATGCTGTCTGTCTGCGGGGTGCATTTCACCTACAACAGCCATCCGCTTCTGCGGAACATCAATTTCAGCCTCGAACGCGGCGAGTTGCTGGCCATCCTCGGCCCCAACGGGGTGGGCAAGACCACGCTTTTGCGGTGCATGAACGCCATCCTGCGTCCGGCTTCGGGCTCGATTCTGGTGGAGGAGCGCGATATCCTTTCGCTTTCACCCTTGGATATCGCCCGCGATATCGGCTATGTCTCCCAAAAGAATGAGGCTTCCCGCCTGACGGTCTTCGACGCCGTGCTCATGGGTCGCACTCCGCACATCCGCTGGCGCATGAGCGAGGACGATCTGCGCAAGACCGACGCCATCCTGCACACCATGGATCTGTGCTCCATGGCCATGCGTCACATCGACACGCTAAGCGGCGGCGAGCTGCAGAAAGTCTGCATCGCGCGCGCCCTGGTGCAGGAGCCCTCGCTCCTTTTGCTCGACGAGCCCACCAGCGCCCTGGACCTCAAGAATCAGGTCGAGATCATGAACCTTGTCCGCCGGGTGGTGGACGAGCACCGCATCGCGGCGGTCATGAGCATGCACGACCTGAACATGGCCCTGCGCCATGCCGACAAGACCATCTTCCTGAAGGATGGAGACATCCACGCCACGACCACGCCCTGCCGCGTGACCCCGGAGATCATCCACGACGTCTACGGCCTGCCGGTGCACATCCATCGCATCGACGGCCGTTCCATAGTCATCCCCCGAAACTGAAAAAAAGGAGCATCGCATGTCCTGCCTGATTTCACCTGAACAGATAGACGCGACCATCGCCTTTCACGGCCACAGCTGCCCGGGCCTGGCCATCGGCATCCGCGCCGCCGAGTTGGCCCTGCGCGAACTGGACAACCCCGGGGACACCGAGATCGTGGCCGTGGTCGAGACGGACATGTGCGGCGTCGACGCCTTGCAGTTTCTTCTGGGCACGACCATGGGCAAGGGAAACCTCATCCACCGCGACCACGGCAAGATGGCCTTTTCCTTTTTCCGCCGCGAGACTGGCCGGGGAGTGAGAGCCTTGCTGAGTCCCGACTCTCGCGGTGGCATGGACGATGAAATGGCCGAATTGATGAGAAAGATCGGCAGCGGCAAGGGGTCCGAAGGGGAAAAGTCGCGGCTGGAAGAACTTCGTGCCAGCCTGCTGGACCGATTCATGACCCTTCCCCTGGACGAGATGTTTCAAGTGACCAAGATGGACCAGGGCGCGCCCAGGCCCCCCCGGATATTGCAGAGCATGGTCTGCGAACATTGCGGCGAGAAAACCATGGAATCCCGCACCCGGCGCTTTGCCGGACAGACGCTGTGCATTCCGTGCTTTGAGCTGGTTGAGCAGAAGATATAGCTTCCCGATCCCGCATTTCTCCGGCTTGCATGCGTTCTGTCCGCGCGTCTGCGGAGGCAGAGGGATGGGGCGGGCCCGTGACCTCATGGAGTTCACGGGCCGATTCTGTGCGATTCCGGCGGGTCAGCTCCAGCTTTCGCGACGGACGAGCTCCGGCCGGAAGCGGTTGACGGCCTCGAATTGCCCTTCCGGCCAGCCCACGGGAACGAGGGAGAAGGGGATGATGTTTTCCGGAATGCCCAGGAGCTTGCGAAATCCTTCCATGCGGTCCTTTTCCGGGTAGATGCCGACCCAGACCGTGCCCAGGCCCAGGTCGCGGGCTGCCAGGAGCATGTTCTGGGTGGCAGCGCTCGTGTCCTGATCCCAGAAGGTGGGCCACTTCTTGCCGTCCGGATCGCCGCAGACCAGGATGGCGGCGGGGGCCTGCATGACCATCTTGCTGTAGGGATGAAAGGTCGGGATGGCGTCGAGTCTGGCGCGATCCGTGATGACGACGAAATGCCAGGGTTGCTGGTTGCCTGCCGAAGGCGCGGCCATGGCGGCGCGCAGGATGGTCTCGATCATTTCTTCGGGCACGGGCTTGTTCAGATACTTGCGGATGCTTCTGCGGGTGTGGATGGCTTCGAGGAGTTCCATCAGACGTCTCCTTGCTGTCGGGTTTGCATGCCCAGCGGCATGCGGTCCTTTTTCATTAAGAGTCGTTGCGCGATATGCCAAGAAAAAACGCCCCGAGGCCGCAAGGACCGGGGCGTTTTCCATCCTGATGCGAAAACGGCCTACTTGAGCGCCTGCATGGCCTTTATGAGCGGACCGAGGTCCGGGCGCGAGTTGATGTCGTGCACGTCGATGTAGCGGATGATTCCCTGCTTATCGATGAGGAAGAGGGATCGCTCGGCCTCGCCGGTGGAACGCAGGATGCCAAGCGCATCGGCCAGCTTCCCGTGGGGGAAGAAATCCGAGGCCACGGTGAACCACACGCCGCCCATCTCCTGCACCCAGGCATGGAGGGTGGGCACGTTGTCCACGCTCACGCCGATGAGCGCGGTCTGGGCCTGTGTGAACATGTCCTGCACGATGTTGTAGCCGGGCCACTGGCCGGAGCAGACCGGGGTCCAGGCCGCGGGCACGAAGGACAGGACCACGTTCTGCTTGCCGAGAAAATCTGCCAGGGCCACCCTGCCGCCGTCGGTGGTCGGGAGGGAGAAATCCGGGGCCGGGTCTCCTATTTTGACCTTGAGCGCACTGTCGATCGGTTTGAGCTGGCCTGTCTCGAAAATTCGTTCGCTGGGTATGCCCGCCTCCTGGGCCAGAGCCAGGGATGGAGCAAGGGCCAGCGCAACGGCAAGGATCAGGTGGGCAAGCAGGTGTCGCGTCATGGGCTATTTTCCTTTTTCGCAGGCGTGAAGCGCCTCTTTAAGAAAGGTTTCCGCCGTGTCCATGCGCCCAAGCAGCGTCTTGGCGACACGGATTTCCTTTTTTTCAGGGTTCATGGCCAGGACATAGAAGAACGGGGTGCCCACTTCTCCGATTTCCTTGTTGATCGTGAAATCCGGGTCCGAAAAGAGCGGGAAGGTGGTTGCGTACTTGTCGCGGAAGACCTGGACCTCGAAGTCCGAGTTGCCGATACCCACGCCGATGAGCTTGACCTCGTCGGCCAGTCCCCGGCTTTGGATGAGCGCGTTCAGTTCATTGAGGACAGGGGCCTCGCGTTGGCAATGCGGACAGTACATGCTGAAGGCCACGAGGATGACGGTCTTGGCGCTGATTTCGGAAAGATGACGGGGCGCGGGACCCGCGAATCCCAGGTGCGTCCTGTGTTCGGCGCTCAGTTCGCCGCGCAGCAGCAGGTCCGGCATGGAGCTGCCGACAGGCAGGGGATGGGATGCGGCGTTGTCCGAGGCCTCCATGGCCAGGGCGTTGCCTGTGAGCATGAGGGAGAAGAGAAAGAGAAGAACAGCGCGCATGACTACTCCTTGGGATCGGTTGCATGGGCAGGATGGGAGGCAGCCGGGGCCGCGCCTGCTTGGGACGCATCGGATATTTGGACGGATCCTAGCAAACCGACGCCACGGCGGCAAATGTCTTTCAAATGCTCAGGGTTTTGCACGGGGTTGAATGCGGGCATTCCCTCCAGCCAACGGGTTGACGGGGATGCCCGTGCATGGGCGGATTGGCCGGAGGCGGTGTTTTGGCGGGATTACGAGCTTTTTTTGTCTGCGTCTTTTGTTTCTGCCGTGACGTCGATCACTTCCTGTTCGCTGATGCCCTTTTTGAAGTTCGAGATCGCCCGACCCAGGTTGGAGCCGAGCAGCGGAAGATTTTTCGCCCCGAAGAGAACGAGGACAATGGCCAGAATGATGAGCAGTTCCTGAACGCCTATTCCAAACATGAGAGCCTCCGCCAAAGGTGCATGAAAAAATCACTCGACACGCTGCGGCCCGGTTATTGGCCGGACCGCAGATGTGATAATACGGTTGTTGCGTGTATTAAGCAATGACCCCGGATTGCTTCAGGCCGTGCACTCGTCCACCAGATACAGGATGGAGCGGTACGGGATGCCGCCGTGCAGGGCCAGGCCGATCTCGCAGGTCCGGCTGGTGGAGTAGCCTTCGGTGCAGTCCTGGACCTTCTCGGCCAGGGTCTTCAGGGCCGAGGCGTTGAGTTCGGGCACGGAGAAGCCCTTGTCCCCGGCAAAGCCGCAGCAGAAGACGTCTTCCGGTACCACCACGTGCGCGGCGCATTTCTTGGCCAGCTCCAAGAGCTTGCCGTCGAGGCCCAGCTTGCGGGATGAGCAGGTCACGTGCAGGGCCACGCGCGTGTTCTTTTTGGTGAAGGTCAGCTTGTCCTGCAAAAACTCCAGCACGAACACGCTCGGGTCATAGATCTTGAGGCGCGGGTCCAGCACCTCCTGCATGCGCTTCAGGCACGGGCTTGTGTCGCACAGCACGGGCAGGGCCCCGTTTTGGCTTGCGGCCAGGAGCGCCTCTTCGAGCTGGGCGCTCTTGACGTCGGCCTGGGCCATGAAGCCCTTGCTCTCAAAGGCCTGGCCGCAGCACAGCGCGGCCATGTTCTCGGGGAAGACGACCTCGTATCCGGCCTTGCGCAGTACGCTCACCGTGGTTTCAGGCAGAGGACGGATCTTCTCGCAGCGGGCCGGCCCCATGTTGCGGGCAATGCAGCTCGGGAAGTAGACCACTTTCAGCGGGTTGCCTTCACTCACCTTTTCGCGCCGGATGCGGCCAAGCCCCTTTGGCATCTGAGAGTTCCAGCGCGGGACGCGCTTGCCCGTCGCGCGATGCAGGGTCTCGGAGGACACATCCATGAATTTTGTCCCGGCCACGGCATGCACCGCGTCCACGACCTGCAGCACACCGGACACGGTCCGGGCCACGCCCGCGAAGTGTTCCCCGATCCAGTCGGCGGCTTTTTTCTGCCGTATGGTCGCGCTTTCGGCGCGCAGGGCCTTGGTCATTTTGCCCGTGTCGATGCCCACGGGGCAGCGCGTGCCGCACAGTCCGTCCGTGGCGCAGGTGCCGTCGCCCTGGTAGCCGTAGGCTTTCAAAAGCTTGGCCAGCTCCGCCTTGTGTTCGGGCTTGCCTTGAAGCCGCTGGATCTCGCGCCAGGACGTGATGCGCTGGCGCGGGGTCAGGGTGATGTGTTTGGAGGGGCAGATGGGTTCGCAGAACCCGCACTCGATGCACTTGTCCACCAGTTCGTGGGCGGCAGGCAGGGGTTTCAAGTCTTTCAAGTGGGCCTTGGGGTCCGGGTTCAGGATGACGCCGGGATTCAAAAGGGTCAGCGGGTCGAAGATGCGCTTTATGTCCTGCATGAGCCGGTACGCGTCCTGGCCCCACTCCATCTCGACGAAGGGCGCCATGTTGCGGCCCGTGCCGTGTTCGGCCTTGAGGGAACCGTCGTACTTCTCGACGACCATCACCGTCACGTCGTCCATGAGCTTGCTGTAGCGCTCGACCTCTTTGGGGTCTCCGAAATCCTGGGTGAAGACGAAGTGCAGGTTGCCCTCCAGCGCGTGGCCGAAGATGATGGCCTCGGAGTATCCGTATTTTTCGAGTAGCCCCTGCAACTCCAGGGTCGCGTCGGCCAGACGCTCGATGGGGAAGGCCACGTCCTCGATGATGACCGTGGTGCCGGTGGCCCGCACGGAACCGACGGCCGGGAAGAGGCCCTTGCGGATGTTCCACAGCTTGGCGAATTCCTGCGGCACGGGGGTGAACTCGATCTCGCGGACCATTTTCACTCCGGCCAGGGCGGCCTTGATGGTTTCTATCTGGGCGTCGAGTCCGGCCTTGTCCTCGGCCCTGGTCTCGACCAGCAGGGCGGCGGCGGTATCGCTCAGTTCACGCAGGTAGGGGGGCATGCCGTCCTTGTCCTGCACGGACCGAAGCGCCGGGCGGTCCATGAGTTCCACTGCGGCCACGGGCTGTTTTTTCAGGATGATGGTCGCCTCGCAGGCGGTGCGGATGTCCGGGAAGAGCATCAAGGCCGAGGCCTTGTGGGCGTGCTCGGTCACGGTGCGGTAGGTGACCTTGGAGATGAAGGCCAGCGTTCCCTCGGACCCGACCAGCAGATGCTTGAGGATGTCGAACGGGTCCTCGAAATCGACCAGCGCGTTCAGGCTGTAGCCCGTGGTGTTCTTGATCTTGAACTTGTGGCGGATGCGCGCCTCAAGCTCCGGGGCGCTGATGACCTGACGGCGCAGATCCGCCAGCCCTTCCACGATTTCGGGGTGCTTTTCCCGGAACCTGCGCTTGGATTCGTCGTCGCCGGTGTCCAGGACCGTGCCGTCGACAAGGATGAGCCGCAGCTCTTCAAGGGTCTGGTAGCTGTTCTCGGCCACGCCGCAGCACATGCCGCTGGCGTTGTTGGCCAGGATGCCGCCGATCTTGCAGCTGTCGATGGAGGCCGGGTCCGGGCCGATCTTCTTGCCGAAGGGAGCCAGGGTGCGGTTGGCGTGGGCGCCGATGATGCCGGGTTCAAGGTCGATGCGGCGGGCCTGGTCGTAGACGCGGCAGCCTTGCCATCCTTCACCGAGGCGGATCAGCACCGAGTCCGTCACGGCCTGGCCTGAGAGGCTCGTTCCTGCGGCGCGGAAGGTCACGGGGATGCGGCTCTTGTGCGCCAGGCGCAGGATGCGGGCCACCTCGGCCTCGTTTTCCACATTGATGACGATTTTGGGCACGAGGCGATAGAAGCTCGCGTCCGTGCCGTAGGCCAGCAGACGCAAGGGATCGGTGACGATGCGCGCCGCGGGCACGAAGGCGGCCACGGCGTCATGGAAGGCGCGGTATTTCGGGGCAAGCATGGGCGTCTCCTGTATTGATGGGAATGGATACTGATTGCGTTATTCGGAAACAGGAATTCTGACAAGCCTAATCTTATTTTGGGCGGCGTCATGCTCTTGGTCCCTGTGGGCCGGTTCACCCGAAGCCCGGAGATCAGGAAGTTCATGCGGCGCTTTCCGGGGAAATTGCGCAAGGCTTTGGCTGGTGAAAAAAAAAGCCGCCCACGAAGGACGGCTTCAGTACGCAACTGGATGGTTATTTCGGTACCCTGTCCAATCCGATGCCCAGGGCCTTGGCCACGCCTGCGCCATAGGCCGGGTCGGCTTTCAGGCAGTTGCCGATGTGGCGGATCTTGATCTCGTCCGGCGCGTCGCCCATGGCCCGGGCCGTGTTGCCGAACAACGCCTCCTGCTGCTCGGGGCTCATGAGACGAAAGAGCTTGCCGGGCTGGGTGAAGTAGTCGGAGTCGTCCTCGCGGGCGTTCCAGTGGGCCGCCGCGCCGTCCAGGGCCAGGGGCGGTTCGGAGTAGTCGGGCTGCTGCTGCCATTCACCGTAGCTGTTGGGCTCGTAGTGCAGGGTGCTGCCGTGGTTGCCGTCGACGCGCATGGCCCCGTCGCGGTGGTAGCTGTGGAAGGGGCAGCGGGCCTGGTTGACGGGAATGAGGTGGTGGTTGACGCCCAGGCGGTAGCGCTGGGCGTCGCCGTAGGAGAAGAGGCGGCCCTGGAGCATCTTGTCGGGCGAGAAGCCGATGCCGGGCACGACATTGGCCGGGTTGAAGGCGGCCTGCTCGACCTCGGCGAAGTAGTTCTCGGGATTGCGGTTCAGTTCCAGCACGCCTACCTCGATCAGCGGCGCATCCTTGTGATACCAGACCTTGGTCAGGTCGAAGGGATGGTAGGGCAGCTTGGCGGCCTGGGCTTCGGTCATGACCTGCACATACATGGTCCAGCGCGGGAAATCGCCTTTCTCGATACTGTCATAGAGGTCGCGCTGGTGACTTTCGCGGCACTTGCCGACCAGGGCTTCGGCCTCGGCGTCGGTCAGGTTCTTGATGCCCTGCTGGGTGCGGAAGTGGAACTTGCACCAGAAGCGCTCGTTCTTGGGGCTGATGAAGCTGAAGGTGTGGCTGCCGAATCCGTGCATGTGCCGGTAGCTGGCCGGGATGCCCCGGTCGCTCATGACCACGGTGACCTGATGCAGGGCTTCGGGCAGGTTGGTCCAGAAGTCCCAGTTGTTCTTGGCGCTGCGCAGGTTGGTGCGGGGGTCGCGCTTGACGGCGTGGTTGAGGTCCGGGAACTTCAGGGGATCGCGCAGGAAGAAGACCGGCGTGTTGTTGCCGACCATGTCCCAGTTGCCTTCCTCGGTGTAGAACTTGACGGCGAATCCCCGGATGTCGCGTTCGGCGTCGGCCGCGCCGCGCTCGCCGGCCACGGTGGAGAAGCGCGCGAAAAGCTCCGTCTTCTTGCCGATTTCGGAGAAGATCTTGGCCTTGGTGTATTTGGTGATGTCGTGGGTCACGGTGAAGGTGCCGTAGGCGCCGGAGCCCTTGGCGTGCATGCGCCGCTCCGGGATGACCTCGCGATCGAAGTGGGCCAGCTTCTCCAGGAACCAGACGTCCTGCAAGAGCTGCGGGCCGCGCGGCCCGGCGGTCATGACGTTCTGGTTGTCCGGCACCGGAGCGCCGGCGTTGGTGGTCAGTTTCTTCTTGTCGCTCATGATATCCTCCTGTTCATGGTGTCTGTGGAAGGGTGTTTCGGACATAGCATATTGGCCGTGAATGGCAACGCAGCGCGCGGCGCATCGCAAAATCGGCACGGAAACATGCCGACAAAGAACAATTCTTTGGAAACGGGCGTGGAAAACGTCATCGCTCCTCCTGGCATTTCGGGCACAGGCCGAAGAAGTCGAGACGGTGGGTCAGGATGCGAAAGCCTGTCTCCCGGGCCGCTTCCTCCGTCATGTCGCCCAGCATGGACAGGTCCGGATCCATGATGGCGTGGCAGCGGGTGCAGATGACATGCGGGTGGGGGTAGGGCTTGTTGCCGTCGTAGCGGTTGCCGCCATCGGCAAATCCCAGCTCCAGGACTTCGCCCAGCTCTTTCAAAAGAGCCACGGTCTTGTAGGTGGTGGCCAGGCTCGTGGTCGGGAACGCGGCCTGCACCTGGGCGTGGATTTCCTCCACGCAAGGGTGTCCCGTGCTCGCGGACAGAATCCTGAGCACCTCCAGACGCTGCGGCGTGACCCGAAGCTTGAGGGCCTTGAGTTTCCCGAGCATGTGCTCAAGACGAGCGGAGGCTGTTTGTTCCTGTCGGGTCATGGATTCCGTCCTGGTGATTTCGAGAATGCTTATCATTTAGTAAAAATTATTATTTGCGTCAATATGGAAGCCAAATATGTCGCACGAATTTCTGCCAGGCAGCTCCCTGTCGACATGCGCGCCCGCAGGGCATAACCAGCTGTGGTGTCGGCAAGAGCCGGTCCGTCTTTTTGCTTGCATCGGTCGGCCCCGGCTTGGTAGCCATCTGTCCGGCTTTTTGTCTCGCGTCATTTCCTTGTCTGTCAGCATGTTAAGGAGTCTGTGTCATGAATCTTTCCTGCTTCAAGGCCTACGATATTCGCGGTCGCGTTCCGGACGAACTCGATGAGACCCTGGCCTATCGCATCGGGCGCGCCTACGCCGCGTTCTTGAATCCCGACCGCGTGGTGGTCGGACATGACATCCGCCTTTCAAGCCCGGCCATGGCGGACGCGGTGATCCGCGGCCTGCGCGATTCCGGCGTGGATGTCTGCACCCTGGGCGAATGCGGCACCGAGGAAGTCTATTTCGCCGTTTCCGACCAGGGGCTTGACGGCGGAATCATGGTCACAGCCAGTCACAACCCCAAGGATTACAACGGGATGAAATTCGTGCGCGAAGAGTCCCGCCCCATCAGTGGCGACACGGGCCTTTTCGCCATCCGCGACCTGGCGGCGGCCGGGGAATTCAGGACCGCGCAGCGGGTCGGCCAGCTGCACGAGCTGAACATGCGCCCGCGCTACATCGATCATCTTTTGTCCTATGTGGATCGCAAGGCGCTGCGGCCCCTGTCCATCGTGGTCAATGGCGGCAACGGCGGCGCCGGGGTCATCGTCGATCTGCTCGAACACAGGCTGCCTTTCAGGTTTTACAAACTGCTGCACGAGCCCGACGGCAATTTTCCGGCCGGCGTGCCCAACCCTCTGCTGCCGGAAAACCGGGAACTGACCTCCCGGGCGGTGCTTGAACACAAGGCGGACCTTGGGCTGGCCTGGGACGGGGACTTCGACCGCTGCTTCTTCTTTGACGGGAGCGGGCGCTTCATCGAGGGCTATTATCTGGTCGGGCTTCTGGGCGAAGCCTTCGCGCGCAAGTTTCCGGGGGCGGGCATCATCCACGACCCGCGCCTGACCTGGAACACCATCGCCGCCGTGAGCGCGGCAGGGGGCCGGCCCATCATGTCCAAGACCGGCCACGCCTTCATCAAGGAACGCATGCGCCTGGAAGACGCGGTCTACGGCGGCGAGATGAGCGCCCACCACTATTTCCGGGATTTCGCCTACTGCGATTCGGGCATGATCCCCTGGCTGCTGGTGGCCGAGCTCATCTGCCTGACGGGCAAATCCCTGGCCGAGTTGGTGGACGAGGCCCAATCCGCCTACCCGGCCAGCGGCGAGATCAATCGCCGGGTCAAGGACGCCAAATCGGCCATCGCCGCCGTGGAGGCGCGCTTCGGGGACGCCGCCGCGGCCCGCGACACGACGGACGGTTTGAGCCTGGAATTCGAGCGCTGGCGCTTCAACCTGCGCTCATCCAACACCGAGCCGGTGCTGCGCCTCAACGTCGAGTCGCGCGGGGACCGGGCGCTGATGGAGGAGAAGACGCGGGAGATTCTGGCGGTTGTGGACGGGATGGACTGAGTGGACTGAATGGACGCGATGGTTCTTGGGATGTCCAGGATGGGTGAGGGCGAGGCCGGGAGGCTTCGCCCTCGTGGTTTGTGCTATTTGCTGAAAACTTTTTTCAGCAGGTCCGTGGTTCTCGCGGCCGGGTTGGTGCGGATGGCCGCTTCTTCCTTGGCCACGTAGTGGAAGATGCCGTCCATGCCTTTTTCCACCACGTAGTCCGTGAGGTTGGCCTTGGCGTCGGGCATGAAGGGCAGGGCTTTGTATTGTCCCATCATGTTGTCGTAGGCCTGCACCGCTCCTGCCTCGGCCAGGGTGGCATCGACGATGGGCTGCATTTCCGTGGCCAGGCCCGGGCCCATGGCCTTGCGGAAATACTGGGTGGCCGCGTCATTGGGGCCGCTCAGTATTTTCTGGGCATCCTCGATGGTCATGGCCGAGATGGCGTCCACGAAAAGGGCCTTGGCCTTGGGCGTGGCCTGTTCGGCGGCCCGGTTGAGCTTGAGTTCCAGGTCGTCGACCAGACCCGAATACCCGGCGGCTTTGAGCGCCTTCTGCACGGTGGCGAGCTGGCCCGGCAGGGGGATGTGGATGGCCTTGTCCGTGTAGAAGCCGTCCGTTTGTCCCAGATTGGCGACCACCTTCTCGGTGCCCACGCGCAGGGCTTCCTTCAACCCGTCGCCCATTTCGCCCTGGGACAGGGAGCCGGTTTGCGAGCCCCCCGAGGACAGCAGCCCGAGACCTTGCTGCAACAGATTGTTCTGCGCCCGGACAGTGGCGGACATGAGCAGCAAGGCTGCGGCCAGGACAAGGGTGGTCGTCAGATGCGATGATTTGGTGCGGACGGGCATGGGTTTCTCCGGTGTTGATGGCATGGTTTGGAAAGACTCTAGGTCCGTTCGGGCTGGGCAGGCAAGGGAAAAATGGATTGAAGGGTTTGCGTGCGAGTGTCAGCTGAGTTCATCCATCAGGGTTCCCGTGTCGCGCATCAGCAGGCGGATCAGGATTTCCTCCAGGGACAGGGTCGGCGTCTGCCGCCTGGCATCCACGGCCTGGTCCAGGAGGTCGGCCTGGGAATCAAGGGCCGTGGCCTGGTAGGTCAGTCCGTCTTCACGCTGGGAGTAGATTTCTTCCAGGGTGGCCATGTCGCCGATATGGGTTGAAAGGCTGTCCAGTTCGGTTTGGAGGCTGCCTGCCGGGTCGTCTTCCAGGTTGCCGCCATCGAGGGCGGCCAGTCCGGCTTCATCCATTTCCTGAAAGACAACGTCGAATCCGCCCCCTCCCGCCGTCGAGGGAATCGACTGGATGTGCACCTTGCCGTCCGAGCTGATCTGGTCCGTGCCCCACTGGGATTTGTCCAGCACGGCGATGCCGTTGTGGTAGGTGCCCTCGATGATCGGCGCGATGCTGTCGCGCAGGGAGTTGTACTGATTCGCGACATCCGCGGAATAGGTCAGGACGCCGTCCTTGATCTGCTGGGCCAGGCTCTGCATTTCCTCCAGGACGCCCTTGATCGTGCCTACCGCGCCGGCCGCGATGCCGACCATGGCGGAGGCTTCCTGCACATTCTTGCCGGCCCGGCGGATGGCCGCGCTGTCCGAGCGCAGCCTGCCGGTGATGGCCTCGTCGAAGGGGTTGGTCAGGGGTTTGACCGGCTGTCTGCCAAGCACCATCTCGCGCAGGTTCGCGCCCACGGCGGAGCCCTGGAAGTAGGCGTTCATGAGCAGGTCCTGCTGCCACATCTGGGTGGCGGTGGAGACGACGAACAGTTTTTGCAGGTCGCTTAAGGCCATGAAAACCTCTGCATTGGCGCTTACGGTATCGAAGCAGTTACGTTTCGCAAGAACATTCTTGATAGATCGGCTGGTTTTCAGAAGACATTAATACATGACTTCTTCCAGGGTGAGCCCTCGCGCCGGGGCCGTGGCCGGTGCTTTGCGGCGATCGCATCCTTCGAGGATGGGAGCGACGTCGGCGGGAGCCAGCCCGCCTCGTCCCACTTCGACCAGCAGGCCCATGAGGTTGCGGACCATCTGTTTCAAGAACCCATCAGCCTGAAAGCGGAAGACCCACTCCGCAGGATGGGTTCCCGGAGCGCGGACAATGGGCTCCAGGGTGCGCACGGTGCCCTTCATCTCCGTGCCGGCGTTCTGGAAGGCCGCGAAATCGTGGGTTCCGGCAAGGACTTTCGCGGCCTGGTCCATGGCCTCGAAATCCAGCCCTCGCACGGGCCAGACAAAGGGCGCGCGCTGGGGCAGGGTAAACCCGGGCTCGGTCCAGAGCGTATAGGCGTAGCGCTTGGAGCGGACCGAAAAGCGCGCGTGGAAGTCGTCCTGCGCTTCCCGCGCTTCGAGGATGGAGATGTCGTCCGGGAGCATGGCGTTCAGGGCCTGCCTCCAGGGGATATGCCTCTTGGACTCGGGCACGTCGAAGTGGGCCACCTGGGCCAGGGCGTGCACGCCCGAATCCGTGCGCCCGGAACCGTGGACCCGCACCGGCTCGCCGCAGATGCGCCCCAGCCTGTCTTCGATGGCGCCCTGAATGGTGGCTCCCCGCCCCTGGACCTGCCAGCCCTGGTAATTGGTGCCGACGTAGGCCACGGTCAGGCGAATGCGCGGCATGCTAGTTCCCGCTTTCGCCGGTCTGCAGCCGGGTCAGGGCGGCGGAGAGCGCGGCCGCGCGGTCGGCCCGCACCGATGACAGGATCTCTCCGGCCTTGCGTCCGCTCATCCCCGCCAGGATTCTGACGGCGATGGGCTCTTCCAGGGTCTGCAGGACCAATGCGGCCTGCTTGGGCTTCATGTTCGAATAGACATCGATGAGGTGCGCCATTTTCTCGTCCTGGATGCTGCCGGCGGAATCGATGAGGTTTTGCATCCTGACCTCAAGCTCCCGCAACGTGGTCAGCTTTTCATCGACCTGGGCTTCCAGCACGCGCAGTTCCGCTTCTTTCTTGGCCAGCGCCTGTTCGCGGGCGTTGATGTCCTGAGGCTGGTTCGCCTGGGCTTCGGAATCGGAGGAGTTGCCTTGCGCCTGTTCTGCGGGCGCCGCCGGTTCCTGGGCCAGCGCCAGACTCGCGGCGACCGCCGGGCGGATGACCACTGGCTGCAGCAAGGGGCTTTCCGGCGCGGTGGGCGGGATCCAGAGCAGGCATATGGCGGCCAGCTTGACCGCCGCGAGGGCGACGATGGCCTGGACCAGCCTAGTGAATCGCGCGCCCGTGGCGGAGGGTGCCTGTTTCGTCGAATTCTTTTTGTTCTTTTCGCTGTTCGTCCTGAACATGTTTTTCTGCCTGTTTGGCCCGGAGTTTTTCCAGGAGTTTGCGGTCCTTGGCTTTCGCCACCAGTTCGAGTCGACGGGTTTCCGCCAGTTGCTTGAGCTCGTCAAGTTTTGCCTGCGCGTGTTTTTTGTCAAGTTCCAGACGCTCGCGCCATCCCGACCACAGCCACAGTTCCGCCTGGGTCATTTGTTTGAGCGTGCCGAGCGCGAGCAGGCAGGCCTGGAGATCCTCGCTCAGAGCCTCCAGACGCGTGTTCTGCTCCGCGATCTGTTGTCTGGTAAGGCTCAGCGCCAGTTTGGCCTGATCTTCGAGCTGCCTGCGGTATTCCAGGATTTTTTCCAGTTTGAAATGAAAGGGGCGCGTCATGGCAGTGCCAAAGCAAGAAGCGTGCGAAAAAAAAGCCCGGCCATGGGGCCGGGCGTGCAAGATTGCGGCGACGAAACGCCTAGCAGGCCGCCCCAAGATGGCGATCTGCTGCGCCAGCGAAAAAAGCCATACCGCTTATCTGCGCATGACTGCGCGTCCTGGCTTTTTCCGCATTCTTGCATCTCACCATTTTCGAACGGCCTGCAATTTTGAATTTTTCAATCAGCTAGGCCGCGCCAGCCGCCGTGGCCGCCTGAATGTATCCCTGACGCAGGGATTCGATCAGTTCCTTGACGGAGACGATGGCGTTGACCCGGTAGGCGTTGGCTCCGGCAAAGGCGAAACCGTGCTTCAAGAGCCCTTTCTTGGCGTTCACCAGGGCAAGGGCGATGCAGTACGGGCTCTTGGTGAAATCGCAGGAACTGATGCAATGGAACGGGCATTTGAAGGGCTTCTTCAGGCCCGCCTTCACGTCCTGGAGGAACGGACCATCGACGGCCCGGCCCGGCAGACCCACGGGGCTTTTGATGATCTGGATGTCCTCTTCCTTGGCGTTGACGTAGGACTCCTTGAACTTGATGTCCGCGTCGCACTCGTGGGTGGCCACGAAACGCGTGCCCATCTGCACTCCCGCCGCGCCCATCTTGAGGTATTTGTAGATGTCCGCGCCGTCCCAGACTCCGCCTGCGGCGATGATCGGAATCGGACGACCGGCTTTGGCCTCGAATTCGCGTACGGCTTCCACGACCTCGGGAACCGTCTTATCGAGGGAGAATTCGGGATCGTCGATCTGCTCGGGCTTGAAGCCGAGGTGCCCGCCGGCCTTGGGGCCTTCGACCACGAAGGCGTCGGGCAGGTAGTCGAACTTGGACAGCCATTTCTTGCAGATGATGCTGGCGGCCCGGGCCGAGGAGATGATGGGCACGAGTTTGGTCTTGGCCCCGTCCTTGACGTAGGAGGGCAGGTCCAGGGGCAGGCCCGCGCCGGCGAAGATGACGTCCGCGCCTTCCTTGATGGACGTTTTGACCAGATCGCTGAAGTTGGTCAGCGCGACCATGATGTTCACGCCCAGGATGCCGCTGGTCTTTTCGCGCGCCTTGCGCAGTTCGTTGGCCAGCGCCCGCATGTTCGCCTCGCGGTAGTTGGAGCCGATGTCCGGCTCGCCCATGCCGATCATGGCGCCGGCGATGACGCCGATGCCGCCTTCGTTGGCCACGGCCGAAGCCAGCCCCGAGAGAGAGATGCCGACACCCATGCCGCCCTGGATGATGGGGATTTTCGCAACAAGATCGCCGATCTTGAGTTGTGGGAAGTCCATTGTGTTCTCCTGTATGGATTGCGCCTGCGTGGCCCGAAATCTGCGAGACTTTGAGTGGCCACTTAATGAGGGCGTTTGTGGCGCTGCTAACGCAAAACATGCCTGTGGTCAATGAAGGCCGCCGGGACTGCCGGCTCGACAGGCCGCCGCGGCTGCTCGCGAGGACGTTGAACATCCGTTCAGTAAAAAGGGGGGTCAGGCGTGCAGGGCCAGGGGCAAGAGGGCGCAGATTTCTCCGGCGATGATGGCGGTTCCCAGAAAATCGCCATTCACGCCACCGTGCCTTCGGCCAAGCGTCAGCAACGCGGCCAGCGGGGCAGCGGCCAGCAGGAGGCTCGCGACCAGGTGCGGCGGCGACAGGGTCAGCGCCGGAACCAGGGTGGTGCATCCGCCCAGGATCAGGGCGTGCCGGGTCGCGCCCCGCATGGCGTTTGCGCCCAGGCCGGACCGAGTCAGGCTTGCGCTCAGTCGCGCCAGGACCAGACAGCAGAAGCGGCCGAAAACAGGGGCGAAGAGCACTGCCCCCCATGCATTCTGCGTGACGGCCGCTTCCAGGAGCGCGGTCTGCGTCCCCAGGCCGAGGACGAGCCCCATGGTTCCAAAGGCCCCGATGCGGCTGTCCTTGATGATGGCCCAGAACCGTTCGCCCGTGGCGCCGCTGCCCCAGCCGTCCCACAGATCCGCCCAGCCGTCCCAGTGCAGCCCGCGGGTCAGATACAGGTTGAGTCCGGTCAGGGCCCAGGCCAGAATCCAGGAAGAAAGGGGAAGGACGGAGACAAGGGCCAGGATCAGCCCGATCAGGACTCCGACCATGGGATACATGGGCATGGAGCGGCTGATGGCCTCGCAGGTGGTGATGCGGGCCCGGCCCAGACGGGTCAGGAAAGTCAGGGCGACAAGGAAATCGTGCAGGGGGTTCACGGAAGCGGGGTGTCCTTTTGGATGAGGCGGATGGCCTGCCCGGGTTTGAGGTCGAGCAGACGGGCGCAGTCGCCCTGGTTCAGGGCCAGTTCCATGACCCCCTGGCTGCCGGTCAGAAGGCCGATCTGACCCGGCGCGAGGTCTGCGTATGTCGAGGACTCCGTGACCGTCCTGCCGTCGCCCAGCATCCAGATTCTGCGCAGGCAGGGAAAATCATGAGCCCGCAGGTTCAGCAGGCAGTTTCCGAATCGATCCACATGCAGAACCGCGCAGTCGAGAATCCTCCCGCCGCTTTCGGTCCAGGCGATGTCGTGGCGAACGATCCCGCTCGCCTCCGCGCGCGAAGCCATGGAGTGCGGCGTCGCGCCCATGGCCAGGCGCGCCGCCAGAGGGGCGAATATGTCCCGGCCGTGGAACGTGGAACTCGCGGTTTCGAATTCGGGATCGGCCTTCCACCACGAGGCGGATTTGTCGACCAGAAACGACAGCAGCCCGTTGTCCGGCGCCAGGAAAAGCTGGCCATCGAGCTGCGCGATCAGAATGCGGCGGCTTGTGCCGACGCCTGGATCGACAACGCTCACAAAGATGCTGCGGGGCGGAAAATGGACGTGGCTGGCCTGCAACAAGAAGCTCGCCTGAACGACGTTGTGCGCCAGGACTTCATGGCACAGATCAACGATGCGCGCATCGGCGGCCTCGCGCAAAAGGACGCCTTTCATCTGTCCTACGTACGGGTCGAGATTGCCGAAATCGGTGAGCAAAACAATAACCGGTCGCATGGAGGGTTTCTACGGCCTGGCTGCAAGGCTGTCCAGAGCCTCCAAGAGAAAGCTGTTGACAGTCTGAAGCGCGCCTGTGTACATCCTGCCCTCTTCGGGGCGTAGCGCAGTTTGGTAGCGCATCGGTTTTGGGAACCGAGGGTCGCATGTTCGAATCATGTCGCCCCGACCAGGAAAAACAAAGGCTTACAGGAAAATCACCTGTAGGCCTTTTTTTCTTCCCCACACGCTTCCCCGCACCGCCTTTGACTCTGCAAACATATGGGTGCGGCAATTCCTCTAGCATTGGGAGATTCCGACTCTCGTAGGTTTGATCCTGCTTAGCGACAAGCGTGTCCAAGAATTATGGGCTGACCATGGAAAGAATTGTAGGTGCCACCATCCTTGTTTTTGGGGGGGCACCTCCAGGAGAGGTGAAAAGTTGGCGGCAATGGCCCGTCCAAACATTTGGGTGCACCGATAGTCGCAGTCAGGATTTTTGCGAGCCCGGTCAAGGGGGGCTTCAATTGATTGGGGTTCGGGATGAGGGCTGCAAATTTTCCTAAGCCAGTGTACACGATCCCCCTCTTAAATCGAAATTGTCTGTCCGATTGCAAGCGTGTCTGTTAAACAGGTGATTCCAAACCTGGGCCGTGCTTGGTTCGCTGGACATGGACGGGCAGGGCGTTTACCAAACCCGAAAGCCAAATAAGGACATCCCATGCATCATGACGCCTTCGCCAATCTGGACGCCCTGAAGTCCACATTCGACGACCATCTTCCGCTTGCTCCGGACCTCTTTCGGAGTCTGCGAAAGGACATGGTGCTGAGGTACACTTACCATTCCAACGCCATCGAGGGGAACGCGCTAACCCTCATTGAGACCAAGGTAGTGCTTGAGGATGGGTTGACCATCGGCGGCAAACTGCTGCGACATCATCTCGAAGCCGTTAACCATGCCGACGCCATCATCCATCTGGAAAATCTTGCGAAGGAGAATGTCCTGCTCGATGAGAGCGGTCTCAAGAGTCTTCATCAGCTTGTCCTGCGTGGGCTCGACAACGAAGCCGGGCGTTATCGCGGCTGCAACGTCATCATCTCCGGTGCTGGGCACACGCCGCCCGATCACCTCCTTGTCGGCGAACGCATGCAGAACTTCTTCGATTGGTACCGTGGCGAGGCCCAGAAGCTTCATCCCGTGGAGAGGGCAGCCAGGGTGCATGCCGACCTGGTCATCATCCATCCCTTTCGGGACGGCAACGGCAGGACTTTTAGGCTCGCCATGAATCTGGAACTCATGCGGGCAGGATTTCCGACCGCCATCATCCCGGTGGAGGATCGGGCCGCCTATTACCAGAACCTGGACAGGGCGGGGGCGGATTGGGATTACGGTCCCTTCGTCCAGCAGCTTGCAAGGCTGGTCGAGCAAAGTTTCGCCCCCTACTGGTATCTGCTCGGCATCGCCTAGCCGTTAAACACAACAACAAACGAAAGCCCTGGAGTCACAAGCTCCGGGGTTTTTTTGCATTTGGAGGGCTTATGATCGATACGGGCCGTGATGCGTATGCTATCGTTGGTGGCCGGCGTGCACGCATTTGTCTGAGCGTACGCCTGACTGGAGTTATTGAGTTGTTTGCGGTGGCATGATGATAGAAATGTCGTTATGTACAACGTCGTCCGATGGTTCAGGGAAGGTGGTGAAAAGACGAAACTATGGCTCTTCCAGAGGGCACCAGCAACTCAAGTAACAGGTAATTGATCGTTAAAGATGGCTCTGGATTCCCTGGTGAAAGGGTGGCTAGCCTATTACACTCCTCGTTAACCCCACTGGAAATGTCATCATAATTTTTGGATGAGACTAGCTTGGGGAGGTTTACACGTTGCCTGTTAAATAATTGTCTTACATCAAAAAATGTTGACAGACCTACAACTCTCAAGGTTATCAACAATGCGACTATTGGGGGTGAAATTGAGATGCGTTTTTGTCAGTTAACTTCATTTTACGTTACGCGATTGGGGAATCGGCATAAAATATGACAAATCAACAAAATACTCACCCCGTGCCGGCTGTACGGGCAATTATTGAAAACGGTTCAGGGAAAATACTGCTCTTGCGTCGAGCTAATACTGCCAGTGGCAATGGCGCGTGGTGCTTGCCTGGGGGTAAGATTGATTACGGGCAGACAGCCGAACAGGCCGTGATCCGGGAAGTTGCCGAAGAAACTGGGTTGCAGGTTACGGATGCTCAATTTTTCATGTATCAAGACAGCCTGCCACCTTCTCCCGGCGAAATGCATTGCATCAACTTATATTTTAAGTGTTTATGCACGAAAACTGTTCATCTCAATGCCGAATCAAGCGAGCATATCTGGGCAGACGCTCATGCTCTTGAAAATCTGAAAATCGTCTTTGGCAACAAGGACGCAGCTGCACTTTATCTCAAAATGGCAACTCATTCGATAGATAATTCTGAAAGTATTTATAACCAGAATAATGGTTGATCATGCAAAAAGTTGATGTCTTTATCAGTGCCAAAAGCAGTGACTTCAAACATGCAAAAAACGTTTATGATTTTTTGATCGCCAATGGATTGAGTGTTTTTTTTAGTGAAGAATCATTACCAAAAATTGGAAACGCTGACTATAGGCAGCAAATCGACAAAGCACTTGATGCGACACAGCATATGGTTGTCGTCACAAGTTCTAAAGAGAATGTTGCATCTGAGTGGGTCGAGGCAGAATGGGGATTGTTTATCAACGAAAAGCGTTCAGGAATCAAAAAAGGAAATATCGTTACAATTATTGCTGAAAAAATGGAGATTAAAGATCTTCCCGCTTCGCTGCGTTACTACCAAGTTGAAAGATTGAGCGAGGAAGGATTAAGCAAAGTTTTGAGTTTTTTAGGAGTTGTCAGTCAAACAGTAGCTTTCAAGAAATCAAACAATAAAGAATACATTGCGTATGCATCCATTTTTATTTTATTTGCTTTTGTGTTGTTTTTCTTTATATATAAAAAAGACATTATTGGATATGGACTAGGCAATAGTCAACACATTGCTGGCAATTCAAGTCAAGACACAACGGGTGCGGATGAAATAATGGCCGTTGCTGTAAGCAGCAATTCTTCTTTGGATCAAGAAGTTAAAGATGCGAACAATACATTTAAAAATCAACTAGGAAGTAGCGAGACGCAGGTTAAATATGAGAACAGCAGCGCACTGCCTACACACGTTAATGGCGGCAGTTTAACCACTGACGAAACCGTCGATACCAAATCATCGAACCAGAAACCTACTGAGACCCCGGATACCCCTCGACCGTATCCATCCCAACCTGTAACGCCTGTTCAAAATACAAGAGAGGTGAGCAGTTCCAGGCAAAGTTCGGCAATCAGTCCGGAGGCAAGCAATCCATCATTTCATAACTCAACTCAATTCACTGGACCTTCTATTTCCCACAGTAATCAGTTGGGCAAAAGCAACTCAACCAATAGCTCAGCTGCTAACTCCACTCTGGTCCATAATTCCGAATCACTTCAAAGCCACACCATAGCCGACAAGCCTGCACAAACAGCCGAAGCGAGTGTGCCGATCAGCAATTTGTTTGGCAGTGGTATTGGATCAAGAGACACTTTAGCAGCAAATTCGTCAGAGTCTTTGAAACCTTTTCAAAAGCAAGCCCGCGCCAATGAACATGCTGTACCAATTAACAATTTATTCAGATTGCCAACCCAATAATAACATGGAGGTTTTATGAAAATTTTGCTGATTTTTCTATTCATTGTTTCTACATGCGGAGTAGTACTTGCCGACGAGTGCCGTACAAACATTAAATCTACAGATTCGTATCAAGAGTTAAACATTATTCTAAATTGTTTATCACGCAAAATTGTAAATCTTGAAAATGAAATAGCAAATCTTAAGAAAATTGACAATGCTTCCGCTGGTAATTTAGAACAAAATTCTTTAATTTTAGATAATAAATATTTGTCAATTTACGGAATTAAAGCGTTCAAAGATGATGTAAAAATATATATAACTTTTACAATAAAATCAAAGAATGATACCAACATAAACGTTTGCGTTGGAGACGTAAGTAAAATTACAATAAGTGACGATTCAGGACGTATTAATACGCTTCCTAATAATTCTAGTTATATGACTGGAATATCTGGAACTTGTAGTAGCACATTAATAAGTCCTGGCCAGTTTATTAAAGTTGGACTAACATTTGACAAGCTAAATGGAGATATAATTACGTTATCACTTCCAATGAATTGCGTGTATGATATCGAAAACAGAAAATCCATATCATTTTCTGTTAGTGTTGAAAATATTAAAATATCTGGAAGCTGATTGCTAATTATTTTACATACAGCAATTTTAAATAAATTGTGCTAAAAATAATTAACATATTATCCAAGTTCAAGTCTACTTTGTGTGGACATTTGCTCATTGCGCTCATAATTGTCTATTGCGCAGGATTTATCGGCTTTTTCTTTCATCTCAATGTGAATGGCTCTACGGTAATTCACTCTATATTTTTGGCTGGGTACAGATCACTTCAACTCTTTGTGTTGAACGCAGATTTAAGTGATCTTGCCAAAGCAAACCTCTTTTCCCAATTCGCCGTCTGGCTTGCTGCATTCCTTGCTCCTGCCATCGGTTTTGCCGCCATCATCCGCATCTACTCCCGACAGTTTCAGTTCTTCCTCAGCGACATATCCCGGCCACGAGAGGACCATGTGGTCATCTGTGGGTTGGGAGAGGTCGGCATAGAGATATACCGATCCTTGGCAAAAGAACGGGTTGTGATCGTCGACACCAATCCTGAACAACCATGGATTCAGGAATGCCTTAAGCAGGGAGCCGGCGTGATTATCGGCGACGCGCTAGATCTGGCAACTATGAAACACGCCCACATGGAGGCGGCGAAAGCGATCTATCTGGTTTTGGCCTCGGATGACCTGAATCTGGAGGCAACTATCAAGATATCCCGCTACCTCAAAGAAAACTGTTCCGGGGCGTGCAGAACGACACAAATCTGGCCGCATGTCAGCAAGCCGACGCTGATCGAAAGGTTGGAGCATTATCTGGAGTTTCAGGACAAGCAGGCGGCCGATGTGCGGTTTTTCAACCTTTATTCCCTCACAGCTCGGAAATTTCTGCGGGACTATCCTCCTGACGTCCATACAATGATCCGCAACGCAAGCCGCGCGCATCTCGTGTTTTTCGGCTTTGGCGTCATGGGGCGAAAGATGGCAGTGGAGGCTGCTAAATTATGCCATTTCCGCAACGCCTCCCGCCTCAAGGTCACTGTTTTTGACGTTAAGCCTCAGGCCGGAATTGAGTTTTTGGCTTCTTGGCCGGGATTTGAATCAATCTGCGATTTTGAATTCATCCATCATCAGTTTCCCAATGATCTCTGCAGCGCGCAATGTCTGGAACGCATTCCCGCCGACGCCACGCAACTGATCATAACTTTCGGAGACGATACAAAAACCGCTGGTTTTGCCCTGTCCCTGCGCGAACATCTGCTGCGCCGCCCTGGCGGGAATGTTCCTGTTTTTGTGCGCCTCAAGCATATTCGCGGCGCTGGCAGCCTGCTGACGGCTGACACGCACGGTCTTCCGGACTGCCTGCATCCCTTTGGAATGCTCAAGACCATTCTTGGTTTCAGTACGGACTTCAGACATGAGGAGGTCTTTGCCGAGAGAATCCATACCCTGTCATACTTGGTCAGGGTCACAAAAAAAATAGCCACCGGTAATGATGAAAACAAACTTGAAACGCTAACGCCCTGGGAGCAGCTTCCCCATTTTTTGCGCGAATCCAATCGCCTCGTTGTCGAGCATCTTTTTGTCAAACTGCGGGCCATCCGCCATACCATGGTTGAACAGCCCGCTTCTGGGCCGCAAGCCTCCTTCCAGCCGTACATCATTCCCGGTTTCGGACAGGGCGATGCTCCCGCATCGGATTTGGAGATTGAACTGGCCCGGACCGAAAAAATGCGCTGGAACGCCGAACGTATCCTGACCGGTTGGACGTATGGCACACGTGCGAATTTGGCCAAGCAGCACGACAATCTTCTGTCCTGGGAAGAGATGGAGGCCGACGATGAACTGAGAAAAAAACTCGACCACGACAAAGACATTACCAGAAACATGGCCGGCATTGTTGATGGCAGCATTGCCTTGAATATTCAAACGGGCGCTCGTCAGGACATCAAGATCCTGGGAACGGACATCAAAAAATCCCTGGGAAAATTTCAGGTCCGGCCCTTGCACATCATCGGCGTCATGGCTCCGCCCAAGAAGAACGCCGTTGTCAGAGATGGGCTCGTGCGCGACATAGACGTCATTGTCGAAAGAATCCGTCGCCGTCACCCTCGGGGCGCGTTCGTGGTCTGGTCGACTCTTGTCACCCCTGAGGAACGCCTGGTCGCGGACGCAGCCATGAACGCCCTTGGCGCGGATATCCAGATGGTTTTGCCCCTGTACTATAAAGTCCTGACTGAAAAGTTCGGCTCATCTATAATCGCTGCTCCTTCGCCCAGCCCTTCTCTCCAGGATCTGCTTCGTAATGCGGACGCGCGCAAAGCCAATTTCATACGTGTCTTTGAACTACCGTTCCGCTGTTCATTAGCCCAATCCTGCGTTGAACCCTCGGCATGCAAAGAGCAATACGACTGGTTGGCGTCCTTTTTTGTTCATCATTGCGACGATCTGATCCTGTTCCAGGATGATGCCAATGACACCTCGAAGAACCCCTTGTTCCCCCAGACAGACATGGTTCAAGAATGGTGGAAACAGCCTGAATTTATACCGAAAAAATTTAGCTGGCGGTTTGCGATGCATCTGCCGCCTGCCAGGTTCAGTGACCAGGGGCAACGCCAGGAAGCGTTCGTCATAGCCAACCACCCATAACGTCTGCCCTTGGCACGGCGACTTGCCACAAGCTGGAGAGCCCGAAATGGCTAATTTTGCGTACAGTGTTCTCTCCGTTGCCGTGACCGGAGAGCGCGAAGTGAGGCTTGAGAAGCACACCCACCCCCTGGACGATGCTCCAAACGCCAGGGATTGCGCCGTGTCTGAAATCCTGCAGGGTATCCAGGCCATGAACGACAGGCCCAAACGTCCGGATATTCAATTCGCCTTTCCTGGGCACCTTGAACTAGTGTTGCGGCCGGATGATTTCGACCAAGCCCTGAGCGACAACCCCCTCCTGTTGACCGAAAAACTGCAACCCCTTTTCGGGGTCAATCAGCACAGCAATGCATCGGGGCCACGACCCTTTTTCTCCTACCGGTACTGGTCCGAAGGAGTCGCGGAAACACCGAATCAGATGGCCGTGACTCTCTTGATGCTGAATGTGGAGCAGAGCGAATTTATGCTCATGCCGCTCATGATCGAACGCGGCAATCCAGCGGCGGCATGTCTGCAATACTTGGACGAAATGACCAATGGTGACGCACGGCCTTTGGCCGCCCTGACAGGCATCGTGTCGGATTTTCTGCATGCTGAACAAGATGACCCCGAATCCGCCACAGAGGATAGCTCCATGGACCAGCCCGCTGCTTCCAGTGATTCGACTCGTTTCGATAAGTTCAAGAAATATGCGGCAGGCAGAAAGGCTCAACGACGCAATACCGTCAATCCCATGCATCAGGTCGCCGGAGTGCTGCTGGATCAGGCGCTGCTGCACCAGGGAGCGTTGAATCCTGCGGACTTGGAAGTGCCTGGAGCCGGGCTGCGTTGGCTGACCGCCATGCTCGACTCCCGGGCAATTGTGGCCCTGGAAACGCAGTGGAATTTTATCGAGGAAATGATGCTCGGCGCCATCCAGCGCGACTTGTCCCTGAGCTGCAAGTTTGTCGGTCCGCTCGGACCGTCCGAAGCCACTCTGGCCATGGAGCGGATCACCTCGCCTTCTGTCGTGGTGCTGCCCATGAACGCCTATCCCCACGTTGCCGACCCCGAGCGCATTGCCCAGGACATACTCGGCGTCGAGCACGCGGCGCTGATCGCCTGCTCCTCCCTGCGCGAACTGCCCGAACCCCTGCGCCGAATTGTCGAGGTCAGCATTGTCCTGCCCCGTATGGACAGGGAACTCATCACCCGCCTGTTTGAAGCCCAGTACGGTGAGTTACCTGACCATTTTCTGCCAGACAGCAATGAGTCGTGGATCGGGTATGTCCAACCCATGGACGTTGTCCGCGTCTTCCGGGTGGAGGACGATGCCTTGGGGGCGCTGAACATGCTGCGCCAGCGTCTCACCGACCGCCTGACCCGCCTGACGCCCCAGCACGGCCCGTCCCTGTCGGAGCTGCACGGCCTGGGCGACGCGCGCATTCGCGCCGAAATGCTCATCGCCGACATCCGCGCCGCACTTGATGGACAGATCCCCTGGTCCCAGGTGGACCGGGGCATGCTGTTGAGCGGACCTCCCGGCTGCGGCAAAACCACCTTGGCCCGGGCCATGGCCAAGGATTGTGGCATCCAGTTCGTGGAGTGCTCCGCCGCGCGCTGGCAGATGGCCGGATACCTGAACGAGCATCTGGCGGCCATGCACCGGGATTTCCAGGAAGCCCGGAGATTCGAGCCGTCCATAATGTTCATCGACGAGATCGACTCCATCGGCAGCCGGGAGCAGTTCTCCGGCAGCAATGCCTCCTACAACACACAGGTAGTCAACGCCCTGCTGGCTGAGATGCAAGGTTTTTCGGACCGGGGCCGGGTGTTTGTCATCGCCGCTACCAACAAACCCGAAAATGTCGATCCTGCCCTGCGGAGGGCCGGCCGACTGGACCGGGTTGTGGAGATGGGCCTTCCGACCATGAACGCCCTGGAAAAGATCTTTGCTTACTACCTGACCAAGCATGAGGTGGACATCGAAGCCAGCGACATTGACCTGCGCCCCCTGGCCGAGGCCGCCTTTGGCCGCACCGGTGCCGATGTGAGCCTAGCCGTGCGCGGAGCCGTGCGCCGGGCGCGCCTAGCTGGGCGTCCGGTCTGCCAAGACGACCTGTTGGCCGATCTGTTCCATCGGCCTCTGGATGAATCAGTGATGCGGCCCTTGAGCGGTGAGGGTTTGCGGCGCGTGGCCGTGCACGAGGCCGGGCACGCCCTGGTTCGGCTCAAGCTGTACGGAGGTCAAGGCGGCATTTCCTATCTGTCCATCGTACCCCGACCGGACGGCAAACTGGGCTTCGTAGCCCTGACTCCGAACCCGGACACAGCCACCGTGAATCGTTCGGACTTCATGGCCTATCTGGTCGTGCTGCTTGCGGGCCGCGCGGCCGAGGAGGTCTATTTCGGCTTGGAGGAAGTGGGGGCCGGAGCAGGCGGTGGAACGGAGAGCGATCTGGCCAGCGCCACGGCAATGGCCACGGACATGGTTTGCCGCCTGGGCCTTGGCCAGAACATGCGCCTGCAATGGCGGCAGACTCCGACCGCTCAGGACCTGCAGGAAATCGAAAGCCTGATTGCCGAGTCGTATGAACAGGCCAAGGCCTTGGTGGCGGAACACCGGGACGTGGCCGAACGTATTGTGGATGCATTGATGGCTAAACAGGAAATGTCGGGTGAGGAATTGGCCGGGTTGATCGGCGAGGATCTGGTGTAGTGAACAGCAGCATGTCAAAGCAACACAACTTTTGAACGAGGATCTCATGACCCAGCCCACCTCATTCTCAACTCCCACGGTGTTCATTTCTGCGCCTCAAGACATGCAGGAAGAAGCGGAAGTTTGCTGTCAGGTTATTGCAGAGTTGGCCCGGGACTTTCCTGAACCGGGTGGCCTGACACCATACAAATGGGATTTTACGGACCATGCCTGGACGTCCGGAGATACCTGGCAGAAGCAGATTCCCCGCGTATCCGTTCCGCAAGTCAAGGCCGTTATCTGCCTGCTGGGAGAGCGCCTGGGTTGCCCCCTTCCGGAACCACCGGAGTTCGTTGTGCCTGCGGACCTGACCTTACCGGAGGCCATCGTGCATCCGTGGCCGCAACAAGGCGTTGACGGAAAAATTCCACTCACCGGAACAGTCTTTGAATTTCTGGATGGATTGCAACAAAACAGTGCGAGCGGAGAACCTCTGGGTGACAGACTCATTGCCTGCATCAAATGTGACAAAAACTTATTCCAGCAGAAAGGACTTGCTGTAGAAGACCGCCAGGTTGGCTTTGAGCACTATAAGGATTCGCTCATCCTTGGAAAGAGATTCAAGCGCGAAGATCAGGCCCAATACAATGCCCAGATTGACTGGCTGGACATCTTCTACGAAACCCAGTTCAGAATTCCCGGACGCCCAGCCTTGTTGTTCGGCAATGCGGACAGGGAAAAAAGCCTGCAGCAATTACGCGAGTTTCTTCGCAAGGATCTGCGTCGTCTGCTCGGTATCACAACGCGTACCCGCAAAGCAGAGCCCAAAGGCCTTTTTGCCTACCAGCCTGAGGATTATGACATTCTAACAGGGCGGGACCGGGCCATTCATAACCTGCTGCGCCAACTCTCAGCGCACGCTGTGGAAGCAAAAGGCGCGGCGATCATTTTGCTGACAGGCCTCAGCGGGCAGGGGAAGTCCTCCCTGCTGCGGGCCGGAGTAGTGGGCAGAATACGCAATAGTTCCATGTACCGGTCCTTCGGCAATTTCATTTCAATTCTCATCGATGTCAGTCTGATCCGAGAGGAAGATCCTGTACTCTTTCTGGCCAGAGCCATCGAAGAGCAGTCTGGTTTTCCTCTCTTCAGCCAAGAACCGCCACTTACATCCATTGCCCAGGAAGCGCGGGCTGCAGAAATTCTGCGCAGAGTCGATGTCTTTCTAAAAGGAAGGGAACAGGCCCTCCTTCTGGCTGTGGATCAGGCGGAAAATATTTTATTCTTGCAACAGGACAAGAAGTCGCCGTCTCCTGATGGCCTTGTGGAAGTATTGACTCTTTTGACCGGACATAACCGTGCCTGGTGTATTCTGGCTGTTCCCATTGAGCAGGAAAAGGCTCTGGCCAACTTGTTCAAGGTTCAGTCGTGCAATGTGCCCCCATCCTTTGAACTACTTGCTCCTGACGCTGATGACATCGAACAAATCATCCGCAATGTCTGCGCCCAAGCCAGACTGCCGATTCAGAATGAACAGGTGCAGGACATCAGACAACAGGCCCTGACCTGGATCAATGACCAGGCTTCTCCCGGCGCAGTCCTGCCACTCCTTTCCCTGCTGCTTTCCGAATGGGTTCATGCGGAACGCAAACGACGAAGGGACAAATTTTTGCAAATGGAGGACGAAGTTATTCCAGTGCCCACGCTTTCCAGCGTGTTGGATACATTGGGAGAACAGGCGTGGGAAGAATATGCTAGGGTGCAACCAGCTAAAAGGATAGCCAATGAACACTTTGGACGACTTTTCAGGCATCTGGTGACCACAGATTTTTCAGGAGAAACACCAGAAGTTCATTTACGTAGCTGCGCTGCAAATCATCCTGCTATCGAAGGTACAATCGCATTAGGGCGCACACTCAAAAAATTCAGATTGATTTTTAATCCAACGCCAGATTCTGTTCGCCTCGCTCATGCCGCGATCGTTGGGAACTGGAAACGATGCCTTGACTGGTATGAAGAAGACAAACGTCATCAGGAAACTCTGAATTTGGTCCGTATTGAGGCCAACAAATGGAATAACCTTCTCGAAGCACCAAGGCGCGAGTGGGAGAAAAGCAAACCAATTTTTCTTATTGATGATATGGAAGAGATGTGGATCTCGCGACGATCTGAACTGGATGGGATTTCGAAAGAATACGTGAGATCTTGCCTTTTGACTTTTTTTGATCCGTCAGAATTTTCAACAACATTGAATGCAAAAAAAGAAAGTAGGCTCAATGATTTTCTCTGGATAAATGACCATCAACTCGTTGCAGAGGCCATACATAAGATTGACGCTATTGATCGTTCATTACGGCAAAGCATTCTCACTTATCCAGACCCTGAAACAGACTCTACACCAATTTTCGCGGCATCTAGCTATGGGACAAAAGAACAAGTTCACTGGTTGCTTAAAAATGGAGCAAATCCGAATAATATAAGAGCAGACAGGCAACGGCCACTCCATTTAGCAGCACATACTGGAAATCTAGAAACAGCCCAAGCGCTCCTTGATGGAGGAGCATTATTGGAAATGTCATCCGATGATTGGTCGCCCCTTATGACAGCATGTTGGGTCAGTGCGGAATCTGTTGCAGAACTTTATTTCAACCATATGGCGAATGTAAATTTTGTCAACGAATTCGGAGAAGGTCCACTCTTGTGTGCTTCTAGGAACGGTAATGAAGTAGTTGTTAAGATGCTACTCGACCGTGTTCAGGACATAAACAAGGCAAATATTCAGGAAGAGACGGCACTTATGCTCGCTGCATGTGGTGGTCATGAATTAGTGGTTCAAATTCTTCTGAGCAGTGGTGCTGAGGTGGACAAGATAAACAATTACGGGATAACAGCGCTCATGCTCGCTGCTGAGGGTGGACACATAGCAGTGGTTAAACAGCTTCTTAATCATGATGCTTTAATTGATATTGTAGATAATTATGGGCGCACACCTTTCATATATGCAGTCAATAATGGTCACGAAAACGTTGTGCGACTCCTTTTGGACTATGGAGCTGATATTGAGAAAGCAAATAATGACGGATGGACTGCACTCATGATCTCATCAAAAAATGGTCATGAATCTTTGGTCCATCTTCTACTGAGCCGGGACGCGGACGTTGACAAGGCGCAAAGCAATGGCTGGACCGCGCTCATGTTAGCTGCCCAAAATGGCCATGAACCGGTGGCTCAACTGCTCCTCAGTCGTGTTCAGAACGTGGATAGGGTAAATAATTGGGGCTGGTCCGCACTCATGTTTGCTGCCCAAAATGGCCATGAACCGGTGGTTCAATTGCTCCTCCCCCGTGTTCAGGACGTGGACACGGTGAAAAGGGATGGCTGGACCGCGCTCATGGGGGCCGTCCATAATGATCATGAAGCTGTAGCCAGACTCCTGCTCGAACATAATGCGGACGTGGACAAGGCGAAAAGTGATGGTCTGACCGCGCTCATGGTCGCCGCTGAGAATGGCCATGAAGCTGTTGCTATGCTCCTAATCGAATATCATGCGGATGTAGACAAAGTTAACATATGGGGCGGAACAGCGCTCACGATCGCTGCCCAAAATGGCCATGAAGCAGTGGTCCAAATCCTTCTCGGCCACGGTGCGGACTTGGAGAATGCTCTCATGTTCGCTGCCCAAAACGGCCATGAAGCAGCGACTCAGCTCCTCCTTAGCCACGGTGCGGACTTGGAGAAAGCGACCAACGGCGGCTTGAACGCGCTCATGTCCGCTGCCAAAAATGGCCATGAAGCAGTGGTCCAAATCCTCCTTGTCGAAGGTGCGGACTTGGAGAAAACAGACAACGAAGGCTGGACCGCGCTCATGTTCGCTGCCCAAAATGGCCATGAAGCAGTGGCTCAAATTCTCCTCGGCCACGGTGCGGAAGTGGAAAAAACGGACAACGACGGCTGGACGGCGCTCATGATCGCTGCCCGAAATGGCCATGAATCTGTTGTTCAACTCCTTCTCAGCCGTGATGCCGACGTGGACAAGGCAACGAAAAACGGCTGGACCGCGCTCAAGCTCGCTGCCCTATATGGCCATGAAGCAGTGGCTCAGCACCTCCTTAGCCACGGTGCGGAAGTGGAAAAAACGGACAACGACGGCTGGACCGCGCTCATGATCGCTGCCCAAAACGGCCATGAAGCAGTGCTTCAACTGCTTCTTGGTCGTGTTCAGGACGTAGACAAGGCAAAGAAAGACGGCTGGACCGCGCTCATGATCGCTGCCGGAAACGGCCATGATGCAGTGACTCACAACCTCCTTGGCCACGGTGCGGACTTGGAGAAAACGACCAACGATGGCTGGACGGCTCTCCTGATCGCTGCCGGAAACGGCCATGATGCAGTGACTCAAATCCTCCTCGGCCAAGGTTCGGACTTGGAGAAGGCGCTCAGCGACGGGAGGACGGCTCTCCTGATCGCGGCCCAAAATGGCCATGAAGCAGTGGTCCAAATCCTCCTTGTCCAAGGTGCGGACTTGGAAAAATGGGACAACGACGGCTGGACCGCGCTCATGTTCGCTGCCCAAAACGGCCATGATGCAGTGACTCAGATCCTCCTCGGCCAAGGTGCGGACTTGGAGAAAACGGACAATGGCGGCTGGACGGCTCTTATGCTCGCGGCCCAAAATGGCCATGAAGCGGTGGTTCAATTCCTCCTCGGCCACGGTGCGGGCTTGAAAAAAACGGACAACGACGGCTGGACGGCTCTTATGCTCGCGGCCCAAAATGGCCATGAAGCAACGGTCCAACGCCTCCTCGGCCAAGGTGCGGACTTGGAGAAAGCGACCAAAAACGGCTTCACCGCTCTTATGCTCGCTGCCCAAAATGGCCATGAAGCGGTGGTTCAATTCCTCCTCGGCCACGGTGCGGACTTGGAAAAAACGGACAACGACGGCTGGACGGCTCTTATGCTCGCGGCCCAAAATGGCCATGAAGCGGTGGTTCAATTCCTCCTCGGCCACGGTCCGGACTTGGAAAAAACGGACAACGAAGGCTGGACCGCGCTCATGCACGCTGCCCATCATGGCCATGATGCAGCGGTCCAAATCCTCCTTGTCCAAGGTGCGGACTTGGAAAAAACGGACAACGAAGGCTGGACCGCTCTCAGGATCGCGGCCATGAATGACCATGTAGCAGTTGCTAGGCTCCTGATTGAACATAACGCGGATGTGGATAAGGCAGATAACGATAGCTTTACCGCGCTTATGTCCGCGACCTTGAATGACAATATAGCAGTTGCTAAACTCCTGCTCGAACATAGTGCGGATGTCGATAAGGTAGATAACGATGGTTGGACAGCGCTCATTATCGCTGCCGATGCAGGGCATGAGTCTGCTACTAGACTCCTGCTCGAACATAAAGCGGACGCAGATATGGCAGACAACGATGGCTGGACCGCCCTCATGGTCACCGCCGATGATGGCCATGCAGCAGTTGCTAGGCTTTTGATCGAACATAATGCGGACGTGAACAGGGTGCAAAGCGATGACTGGACCGCGCTCATGTGCGCGGCCAAGAATGGGCATGAAGCAGCTGTGCAACTCCTCCTTGATCACGGAGCGGACGTGGACAAGGTAGATAATGACGGCCAGACGGCTTTGACCCTTGCAGATGCAAACGGCCATGAAGCTATCGTTCAGCTACTGCGAGGATATGGAGCATCATCATAACTCAGGTACTCTTTACAGTACTTTTTATAGCAATCCTCTGGAGAAGACTTGCATGCTCATCCTGACCTTCACTCCCCTTGCTCCCTCCTCCGCCCAATCCATCATCGATCTCGCTTCCGGCTTGATCGCACCGGCTGAGTATTCGGCAGACAAGACTGTCGTCAGCGCGGCCCATCTGCCGTTCTATCCCGGCATCATGCTTTACGCCCTGTCCGACACGACTCTGCCTGAGCCCAACACTCGGTACATTCTGTCCTTTGAGGATCAAACCCTGGGTCTGGATTGGACCAACGAGCCCATCTATGCCGTGAACGAGGCCCTGCCCATTGTCCTGAATGAGGAGACGATAATTCCGTACGCATTTTTCTTCTTTCATTTTGTACGAGGACAGCTCGGGCGGTTCATTATTGTTGAGCACGTCGACCAGATCACCTGGCGGCCCGATGCCTCGGACGACATCAAGGCCGATGTTTCGGCCCGGCTCATACCCGTGACCTATCGGGGCATCGGGCCTGAAGGGGCGCATGTATTGGTGGCAACAGTCACTTTTCGCGACGCCCTGTTTCGTACCAGCATCAAGATCTTTCCTCGCGCCGTGGAACTGACAGATTCGGACACAGGCATCACCGAGACCACTTCGATGGGGCAGATGCTGCTGTCCGACGAAATCTTGCTGTTCGAAAACCTGCCCATCCTGGTTCCGGAACCTCCGGGCGAGTTCGGCTGACATTCGCTTTTTCCCAATTGGAGACGAACATGAATGATCAACTGCAGTGGCTGGACAGCCATGTACAGACTTTCAAGGAGCGCCGTAAATTCTACGACGAGTTCGCGGACACGCTTATGGCCATCCTGTCCCGGGCAGTGAGCGGCATGGGCATGCTGCCCATGGTCCAGGTCCGGGCCAAGACCATCCCCAGTTTTGCCGAGAAATGCCTTCGCAAGCGCGACAAATACAAACACCCGGCCGATCAGCTCACGGACCTGTGCGGTGGCAGGGTCATTCTGGAATCCAGAGACAAAATCGCTCAGGTCTGCGAGTACATCCAGTCCCGTTTCGAGATCGATCTGGCCAACAGCGAGGACAAGGCCGCGCAACTCAAGGCCGAGCAGTTCGGGTACCTGTCCGTCCATTACGTGGTCTCCCTGAAGCCTGATGTAGATTATCCCGTCCCGGTCAATCCCGCCCTGTTCGAGCGCCGCACGGCCGAGGAGGCTGCGGCCTTGGGCCTGCGGCCCGGACCGGTCTACAAGGCCGAGATCCAGGTCCGCACCTTGTTACAGCATGCCTGGGCCAGCCTGATCCACGATAATCTCTACAAGGCCACCTTTGCTCCTCCCCTGGCTTTGCAGCGCATCGCCAACCGCAACGCGGCGCTCCTGGAAGAGGCCGACGACGCCTTTGTCCGACTGCTGGAGGGGCTTGAATTCTACCAGACCAATGCTGGCGCGCACATGAAGGCGGAGCAGATACGCTCGGAACTGGAAATTCTGGAAGCGGTGCTAGCCCATGCCGGTCAGGACCGGGGCCTGGCCCACAAGATCGCCCGCCACGCCATGGCCGTGCATGACTGGACCAAGGCGGCCAGCGTCTTGGCGCCTTATGCCGATCCCAAGGTTCCGGGCAGTAGCGCCGTCCTGCGTGACTTGGGAGTGAGCCGGATCAGGCTGGGCGACCACAGCGGGTTCGACCTGTTGGACAAGGCCCTGGAACTCGATCCCGACGATGCCGAAAGTCTGTGCGACCGTGGAGACGCCATCATGGCTTCCGACCCGCATCAGGCTGCGGAAGACTATGCCCGGGCCTACCGCGTGGACCCGGACCATCCTCGGGTAGTGCGCAGCTACGTCCAATCGCAAATTCATGTCAAAAAAGCCGGACCGTCCTTTGTCTCCCTGCTCCGGCCCAACCTCGAAGCATGCATCGCCACTTGCCAGGAATGGGCGGCCAGTTCCCTGTATTTGCCTCAGGCCCATTTCGACATGGGATATTTCTGCCTGCTGCTGGGAGATCGGGTTTACGAAAGCCTCGACGCCTATGCCAAAGGCATCGGCCACTGTGAAACCCGGTCAGCGGTGGAGGCGGCCTGTCTGGATCTGGAAGCACTGCGGGACGCCTGGAGCGATCAGCGCGAGGACACGGTCCATGCCCTGGAGTGGACCCACAAGCTGCTTCTTGCTGGCACGGTGGCCCTAATCATGTTCGAGCGGGACCAGGACGCTGAAGCGGTGCGCAAACTGGAAGAGGGGAGCACTGACGCGGGCAGTGGTGAGTCGGACGGAAAAATCATGTCAGGATGTGAGTCGGCGCATGCACGGCTTGATCATGCGCGGGAACTTTACACCGCGCTGGTACGGGAGGCGGACGAGGCTCGCTTCAAATATATCTGCTGCCAGGATCGGGTCATGAAACGCAAACGTTACGTGACCACCCCCGGACTTGCCGAGTGTGAATGCCGTTTCAACCCCGAGCGGCCAGTGGTCATCGTGGCCGGTGGATGCGACGCATCCGTGGAAGCTAAGATCGGCGATTATGCGAGCATGTTCGCCAAGGCCTTTGCCGGGTTCCGGGGGAGTATCGTCTCCGGGGGCACCACGGCCGGAATCAGCGGTCTGGTGGGTGACCTGTCCTTCCCTTACGGTGACGTGCAGCGCGTCGCCTATCTCCATGCCAACCTGTCGGAGCCCGACGCCCGGCATCCAGGCTATGACCGTGTCCGCACTATTGTGGGCCAGGGCTATACGCCCCTTGGCCCCATCCAGACCTGGGTGGATATCCTGGCCTGCGGCATCCCGCCCCGAAACGTGCGCGTGCTGGGCATCAACGGCGGCCAGCTCTCGGCCTTCGAGTATCGTCTGGCCCTGGCTCTGGGTGCGACTGTGGGTATTGTGCTCGGTAGCGGCCGTGAGGCTGACCGCATTCTGACTGATCCCTACTGGGGCAAGCACCCCAGACTGTTACCCCTTCCGCCGGATGCCATGACCTTGCGGCATTTTCTGGGTATTGTTCTGCCAAGCCCCATTTCCGAGGGCGGTCGTGAAAAAATGGCCCGCGAGATTCACGAGGAATACGTGCGCACGAACCAGCCCCGCAGCACCCCGCTCAGTCCGTCAATGCAGCCGTGGGACGCTTTGAGGGAAGATTTCAGAAAGTCCAATTTAGCCGCCGTTGACGGTTTTGCAACCAAGCTGTCCTGCGTCGGCCTGGGCATCCGGCCCCGCAGTGAGGACGCCACGGAACCCTACAGGTTATCGGAAGAACAGATTGCGGTCATGGCCGAGGAAGAACACGGCCGCTGGAACGTGGAACGCCTGAGCCAGGGCTGGCGCTTTGGCCCCACGGACAAGAAGAACATGATCAGCGATTGTCTGGTTTCGTGGAAGGAGTTGCCACCTGAAATCCAGAAGTACGATGTGGATATCGTCAAGGCGATTCCGCAACGGTTGTTTGATGTGGGGTTTGAGGTGTTTGAATTGGATGTAATATATCAATAACAAGTAATCGTGGAGGCTAATATATAGATATATCACGAGATCTTATTGTTATTATGTGCTGCTATTTAAATTAATTATGCGAGGAAAGATATGAAGATTATTCAAGTTCTACTTAGTCCGAATGGAAGATTGCGACGGAAACAGTTTTGGTTTTCTTGGTTTTTTGTATTAATGCTTGGATACGGAATGAGTAGGGCAAAAGAACAATCAACATCGTTATTAGGTCTGGTTATTTGGATATATTTAGTTGTTACAACACATGGAAAGCGCCTACATGACTTAGGCAAAACAGCATGGAAATTAATAACCCCATTTTTGTTGACAGCATTAAGTTATGTATCAAGCACTCGACTTTCGGGGTTAGCCATTAGCCGCTAACAACCTTTGTTCATTGAAAATATAATCGAAATTGCGCCCCAAACTACGCATTCCTTCTTGGAAAGCCTCAAGCAGTATGCGTTTGGCTTGGCTCTGGGCTTCGCCAAGCTTCTTCAGGTTTTCCAGGGTGATGCCTAGGATTTGACACAGCGCCTTGAGGAGCGTGCAGTCCTCAGCCTCTTCGCAGCAACGGTGGAACAGCAGACCGAGGGTTCTTGGATCTTCCGTCCTGCGCTTCTCGATGCTCAGAAAAATGTACCGGGTCATCACGATGGTCGTGTGGGCTATGAGGGCATCGAAGTCCCGGCTTTGGCAGCCTTTCTCCAGTTCCAGGTGCTGCTTGGCCGTGCGGAAGAACACTTCGATGTCCCAGCGCTTGCCGTAAATGCGGACAACGTCTTCATCGGCAAGGATGATGTCAGTGGTAAGCAAGGCCAGCCAGTCTCTTTTGTGCTTGTTTCGCACAAAGACGAGTTTGGCTTTGAGGCCATCCTTGAACTCGACTTGGGCATTGGCCAGGATCTTGGCTCTGCCTCGGCGTTTGCGGATCTGGCTGTAAATCTGCGTCACGTCCATCTTCTGTCCTTTGAAGATGTAGTGGATCTTGGGCGTGCGTTTGACCATGCAGATGACGGGGATGTGCTTGCAAACCTCAGAGATCAGGGCCGGCATGGCGAACCAACTGTCCATGAGCAGATACTTGGCCTTGATGCCGGCCTTCAGTGCACGCACAATCATGGGCTCAACCAGTTCTGTCGATTTGGCCACTGCCTCCTGACGCCGCCGCGCACCGCATGATCTTTTATCAAGGTCTTTGGAAACTTCCTGGTATCGTTGCTTTTTGTTCGCAGAAGAGCGCAGCGCAAAGTCCAGAGGCAAAAGGGTTGATCCATCGGACCAGGCCAGCGTGAGCAACTTGAAGCCTTTGAGGAATCGCCCGGTCGTATGGTCGTGAACCTTTGCCAACAGTTCGACCTTCTTCGATCTGGGACGCTCAATGGTGGAATCATCAAGAATAAGCACGGATTCGCGATCTTTGCTGGTCAACCCGTCTATGAATTCATGAACGCCAAAGGCCAGTTTGAGCAAGAATCTTCTCCAACCGAAATTGCTTGAGCGCATAAACTCATAGATGGCATCTTTTCCGACATCGCTTTTAGGATTGATGACGATGCTTCGATAGATATTCTTTCCGATGAACGGAAGAACAAAAATGTTCAGAAGAATAGTCAAAGCAGAATATCCTCTTGCTTTCTTGATGCTTGAATTTCGCGCAATGGTCGCAATTCCGAACTGACTGAAAAACGAATCGATTCTGCTCTCACACTCGTTATTAATGAGTTGCAAATCGATGGCATTATTTGTAGTTTGCATGCGGGGATTCCTTTTTTTGTGTTCTGTTGTGTGGTAACAAAAGAACTACTACAGAAGGAGGATCCCCTCAATCAAAATATTCAATTATTCCCGATAGATTTCTGTTTCGACGACTTTACTAACAACCCCGAAAGTCGAGTCAAGCATATTTCTTGTCAAATACTTATGGAGCAATCCAGATATAATGTTTTCTAATTCCATGAATTTATGGACTTTATTAATATCTTCCTTGTCTCTATTTCCATTTGCAGTATGGATTGTCTACGCTTTAACAATTGGAATTCCAAAAGGAGATAGCGGCGATAATATGTATGGATCAGATCCAAGAGAAGAAATTATTTATAGTGAATCTCCTAGTGCATGAAACTTTTCTGTCAACGACGTAATTTAATTATTTCGTTGACAGAAAATAATTTATAGAGGTTTTTATGAATATTAATAAGTTCGATATATTTTTTTCATACTCAAGACGTGATAAAAATAATATACAATGGTATATAAATGCGCTTAAAAATAATGGACACAATGTGTTTATTGATAAAAAAATGCGTCCATCAATTGATTTTAGGCCTGAAATATTCACAATGATATCTGAATGCAAATATTTATTTGTTTTATGGTCCAAAAATTCTATTGAATCAGAGTGGGTCTTCAAAGAAGTAAGAGAGGCAATAAAAAAAAATAAAATTATCATTCCAGCCATCATACATAACGTCAGGCCTCCTGAAGAGTTTTCACATATAAACGCCGTTGATCTTTCGACATGGGAAGGCAACACATCTCATTCAGAATGGAAAAAAATTATTGAATTGCTCGGCGCAAAGAGGAGAAATTATGACATAGTGAACAAAAGTAAGTTACTCTTTAATGATCTTAAGTGCGTTAGCGAAAATCAAATAAATAATGATATCTTTACGATCAAGGTAAATAACATTGAATCTTTCAATAAATATATAAATTATTATGTAAAAAAGAAATATGAGATTGTTAAAATAGACGATGGTGTAGCTATTTTTGAGAAGAAAAAAAAATTAAATTTAGTAATTGCGATAATTAGTGTAATTTTTATTATTCCTGCAATAATTTATCACGAAATATATAAAAATATTCCAGAAGTTGATAAAGTAAGAATAGTTTTAATATGCAATGAAATTCATTAATGCATATTTTTTTTGAGCTTTAATCATTATATAAATTATTTATACGGAAAATTGATGTTTTTGTAATTTTGTTTTGAAGTGTTATACATAGTAAGTCTTGCAATTTTATATGAAAATATATTATGAATATGTATAATCTCAATAAGTCGTTTGGAAGATGCTACTACTCACTAATTACCGACATCAATGAAAGAAATTGATGAGCATTCGCCAAATTCATATTTTCACCAGTCATGCTTGGGCTGTTTCCGGGCATTTTGGCACATTATAAGGAGACACCGCATCATGTCGACCAATGACTCAAAGCCTGAGCCAGGCATTCTCGAAGTTTTTGAAGAAAAGCTCGTACAAGGCCAACGTCTTGCGGAGAAAAACGATCTTACCGGTGGAAGGGTAAACTTCTGGACCGCTTCATTGAAGCACCCTCTTCGTCGCTTATTCGGAGGGCAGTCCAAAATTCTGGAGTCATGGATAGCCTTGGACCAAAGAGTCCCAACTCTAAAAGCGAAAGAGACTATTGCCGCGCGATTGGCGACGCTTGGCACAATCGTCGACATGATTCGCAACATCGAGATGGCCTCAGCAGCCTGCGGTGGTCGGAAACGAGTTTTCATTGGCCACGGCCGCTCCCCGGTCTGGAGGGAACTCAAAGATTTTTTGCATAACCGACTTGGGCTAGAGTGGGACGAGTTCAATCGTGAGTCCGTTGCCGGGTTGCCCACGACCGAGCGTCTCACTCAGATGCTGAACGATGCGTCTTTCGCATTTCTCGTCATGACCGCCGAAGACGAACATGCAGATGCGACACTACACGCACGGGCGAATGTAATTCATGAGGTCGGGCTATTTCAGGGCAGGTTAGGCCAGAAGCGTGCGATAATTGTTCGAGAAGAAGGATGTTCATTGTTCTCAAACATACACGGCCTTTCAATCATTAGCTTCCCCCCTGGGAATGTATCCGCAGCATTCGAAGAGATTCGCCGCGTTCTTGAGCGTGAGGGTGTAATTGCACCATAATTCGTCTATTCCTGCTACGTTCACGATGCTCTCCTCTGACGTAACGGCAAAATGTAAAAGAGAATCGAGAATATGGAGAGCCGTCGCACCATTCTGCTGAGTTGCTGCAAAGCGAAGCTGATTTTGGCACTCTGGCGGATGAACTGGAATATGTGGAAAAGGCGCTGGCCAGTTTCCTCAACTAAGAAAGTGTAGAGGCGCCATAACCAATTGATGCGCTTATGACCTGATCCCTGTTGTGTCATAAGTATGAATGGAAAAAGCGGGTATCACCCGCAGCAATTTCAACACATAACCTTCAGAGATCTGCATGCGATTCATTACCACGCTTCTTCTGTTGGCCCTCGTCTGCGCCTGCGCCCTGCCGCAGCCTCGCAGTCATCAACCCCTGCCCACGGTTGCAACCTATGCCGCGTCCAAAGAAGCTGTCTGGACTGCGGTCATGTCGGAGATCGCCGTCAATTATCGGGTGCAGACCTTGGACCGGGAGAGCGGGTTTCTTGGCATTGAGACAACGCACATCCCAATCGGTCCGGGTCGGCCCATGACTGACTGGGTTTTTATGCCCGACGTTCTGTTCGGAACTTGGGAAGCGCTCAGCCTGACCATGAACATCTTGGTCGAAGAGCAGAGTGCCGACTTTACCAAGGTCACCGTTCGCACAGGTTATCACGCTCTTGAAACCAGAATCTACCGGGCCTGGATCCCCTGTGAAACAAACGGTCAACTGGAGCAGATGGTGCTGATGGCGATTGATGATAGACTGCGCGAAAAATAGCAGGATAGGCGCTCCAACGTTTTCGTTGAACTCTGTAAAAGCAGGAGATTTACCAACAAGTATCTGACTCCTACGTCACGGTGAGCAATACCCAAAAGTCAAATGATCTCAAGTTTACAAAAAGGGATCACTCGAAGCGTGTGGCAGTCGTGCGGCAACATATGTGTAGATTGGTGTAGAATGGTGGATATCAATGTATAGCTGGAATAATACCAAAGAGATAGGCTGAGCAGTTGCGCAGAACGGTTGCGATTAGCGTTGCAGATCTAAATAAGCCGACTCCCTGGATATAGCGAAGTCGGCCTAGAATGGATTTTTTTTGAGCTACTCGGTTTTTACCACTTTCTTGCGTTTTTCCCACAACTTCATGTCCTGCATGGTCTTCCGGCGACTCCGAGCCAGAGATTTTGCCACGAGTGAAGTGCCTTTCTTGTAGCCGTATTTTTCCTTGTACTGCTCTGGAGTGAGTCCGTGGGTTATCAGGTGTCGCTTCGTCAAAACTTTGAATGACTTTCCACACTCGCAGCAAATGACACTTTTTTCTCTGATGGCGTTTTTGGGGTCGACAGCAGGTTCGGTTTCGACAGTTGGAACGACACCGTCAGCGACTCCGCGAATGCTGCCAGCCAAGGCTTTGATCATGGACGTGATTTCATCCTCGTTCATGTTGCGGACAGATGCTTGAGCTTTTACGATCTCGATTGCTTGCTTAAGATAATCTTCCATGTTTTCTCCTTAAGGATCTATGGGAATTTGATTGTTAGCTCTTAGCACAAATTGTGCCTGCGCTAATTTTGAGGTGCGATGGAAGAAGTGACATACAATTATCGAGAAGGTAAATGCCGAATGAATGTTTCAATCACTGATTGAGATTTGAGTTCGTTTACTGCGCTTCTCCGTATATAACACGCTGGACGCTGGACAGGCTACATCCGAGTTGCTCTGCGATCTTCCGAAATGAGACACCTTGCTCTCGCAATGTACGTACCTTGGTCCGGTCGACACTCCTTTTTCCTGCCACCCTTGCCATAAGCATATTTTCCGGCACCTTGGTTATATCGATATCATCAAGCCATCACCTCTCTGGAATTCGCGAATATATTCATCCATCATTGTCAGGCATTTAGTCAGCTGATCCCTTGTGCTGGCGGCGAAAATATTAGTTTTCGCCAAAAATTCGTTTGCTTCCATCGGCAGTTGCGGCCGTGGACTCGATGTCGCAACTCTTTTCCGTGCTCACTTCCTAGGCACCTGCACGTGTTTTGTTTCGGGAGCAATTGTTCCGCGAGCGGGAGGCAACAGCTGGCCGAATCAGAAAGGAAGTTCTCGCTCGTGCCTTGCGGGGCTTCTTGAAAAGTCAGTTTTCCTCAAGGTGAAAGGTGCGCGAAAAAAAGTTTTTTATGCAACTAGTATTAATGATGAGAAAAATCACACGACGAGGCTCTTTTTTTGGACATTTGAGTAGGCTAGATCAAAAATTTTGCTTGCATTTTTTTTCGAGCGGGCTATAGTGGGAATTTCTGTGGTTCAAATTATTATTGAGAGCGAGGAAGCCTATGTAAATTTTCTCTTGTAAGAATTTTTTTGTCTAGTATGATGTATATTTTTCGATATATATCATGTCTGTATATGAATAATATCAGGTATTATATTTGATATGAGATTTTTTATTGCCTTTTTTTCGATGTATAAAATTAAAAACAGTATATTAATATTTTTAATTAATTTTTAATGTTTGAGCAAGCTAAAATGTTGTTGTGTTTTGTAATTTTTTTAAGACAGAAGAGAGGAGAATAGTGATGGCTGTACATGTTCCGACGCGGAGTAGAGGTGAAAGGCGGACTGAAGAAATTTCCTTCAAGGTCAGCTGTGGTGAAAAAGCTTTGATTGCAGCTGCTGCAAAATCAAAGAATACGAAAATTGCGATTTTGATCAGAAAAATTCTTTTTGAATACGGGATTGAAGTGGAGGTCCCGAAGGAAGAACCCAAATCTTCCAAAAGGCCTGCTCCGAAAGTAAGTCGTGAGTTGATGCTTGAAGTTGCTAAAATAAGTAACAGATTGAACCAGCTTGCCAGCTGGGTGACCACGTACAAAACAGAGGAAGACGTAGTGCCCGTGATGTTTGCGCTTGTTGCGCTCGACCAAACGCTTAGCGAGTTGATTCACGGAATTCCAACGTATAATAAGTAGAAAAACAATGCTTATAAAGTATTTGAAAAAAAGCGGTGGGGATGCGCAGAAAGCAGTTGATTATCTCATGGGTGATTATGACTGCAATGGTGAAAAAAGAAAAGAGGTTTCTGTGCTGTATGGTTCGCCAAACCTTGTCGCCAAAGTTGCAAATTCGTTGATCAGTCCGCATGTTTACACAAGCGGGGTAGTCGCTTGGGCCGTAACTGACAATCCGACGGAGCAGCAAATACTTGAAGCAATGTATCTGTGGCGGCTTCTTGCATTCGCAGGTCTTGATATCGAACGATTTTGTCACTGTGAAGTATTGCATCGCGACGGGGATGGCGGTGTTCACGTTCATATGCTCATCGCACGCATAGACTTGGTAACGGGTAAATCTTTCAATCCTGCTCCGCCCCGTTGGGAACGGGATTTTGGGACTTTGCAGGATCTGCTCAATCATAAGTATGGTTGGGCGGATCCTAATGATTCGATGCGGGCCAGACTTTTACAGCATGGTCCTCGCGTAAGTGTCTGTACGTTGCGGCAGCGAGGCGAGATTCACAACAAAGTTATCAATGCTATTAAGAAAGGTAAAGTCACTAATCGGTCATCAATGGTTGGTTATATCGAAAGTCGTGGTTATGAAGTTGTGCGGACGGGCAAGAATTATATCAGTATTAAAAATCCGGATGGAGGTTATAATATTCGCCTAAAGGGATCTTTGTACTTAAAAGATCGAATATTTGACAGAATAATTGAAGAAGAATGGCGTACTGATGGTGATTTAGTCCGCTATCCGGACGAAAGAGCAGCTAATGAAGCATTTGAAAGATTCAAGGATGTTTGTGAAAAGCGGTCAATATATAATATGAAACAATTTCCTATTAAAAATGGATATTATCCTAATTCCATACAGCCTGATATTAATTCAAAATGTATTGCAAAATGGGCGCATGATTTCTTGTCAAAAAGATCTAAGAGTTCTTATGTTGGTAGGGCTGATGCGTACATTAATGCACTATTTTATAAATATGTAGAAATTCATACAATTGTAAAAAAATACAACAAAAGAAAAATTTTTATAAATGACAAGCCTCAAATTTCAAATTGCAGTAAAAGCAATGATTCAAATAATTGTTGTTTAGATGATTTTCCCGATCATGTTTTTGAAAAATATAAAGAATCATTCAACTATATAGAACTGTGTGATTGTAATTTTTTGAGCGAATTCCAGACAATAATGAGTAAGATTATGTATTATATTTACGATATGGGTATAAAAAATAAAATTTTATCTGAAGTAATATTTGATTTTTATAAAGTTAATAGTGATTTGTATATTAATTTTATAAACATTGAAAATAAATATGTAGAAAATTTCGAAATGTCTATTTCAAATGAATATGATTTTAATGTTTGCAATGATGCTCCTGAATGTCAAAGCAAAAGAAATAAAAGTCAGCTAAGTCTGAAGATGTAGTTTGTGTCAGACTAAGTAACACAGCAACTAATTAAGAGGTGGAAAATGATGGTTAGTAACGAAGTAAAACTTTTCTGTGAAAAAGAAGCGGCTGAATTTTTATCGATCAGTGTCAAAACTCTTCAGCAGTGGAGATATCTGAAAAAGCCTCCTGTATATATAAAATTTGGCAGAAATGTTCGTTATAATTATCATGATTTGTTAAAATATATGGAATCGTGTATTGTTAAGCCAATGAATTGAGGTTTTGTAAAAATATATTACTAATGTGCCGTGAAGATATTGTCTTGAATTCATTGTAATAATTTGTTTTCTGCCATGCGGTGGCGATAAAGAAATCTCAATTCTTGTAATTTGCCTTCCATCAGGATGAGACGTTCTGGACCCCGACCGGCAATACGTATATCTCCTGTCGGCATGCAGCAGCAGGACATCATCTTTAAGCTGAGTAGCCTCGCCAACCGCTTTCCGCGCGGGTTGGAGCTTTCCAAGCAGGACCTTCTCTTTGTCGGCTGGTTATATTTTCGCGAGCTGGCCACGGAGGCGGCGAGGATCTCCGACCGCGAACTGCGGCAGCAGCTTTCCCATGCCGCAGTTCAACTCGGCATGGATGATGATGTTTCCCAGCCGGCGCAGGTCATTGACCGACTGGTGCGCTTCAGGATGGTGCGGACGTCGGTGACGGATTCGCGGACGCAGGAGTACTGTCTGACCCGGCTTGGGCGCAGTCTGGCCCGGGACCTCTTGGAAGATGCCGACTTTGGCAGCGAGGACCTGTGCACACTCCTGAATCAGGCGCATTCTTCGCTGCGCCAGGAGATGACGCAGGGCGAGCCTGCGGAGCTTGCCAAGTGGCTGACTCATTTCTTTCATGGCACCATTCGAGAAAAGATCGAGTACAAGCTCCTGTCCATAGAAGAGGGGCTCCTCGATCAGGAGCAGACCGCCAAGCGGCTGGGCAGCGGGCAGGACGAACAGGCCTTTGAGGAGGCCCTGGCCGCGGTGCGCAAGGGGCGCGAATATCTGGACGAGCTGCTTGATGCGGTCCAGGACGGCTCTGCCTACATGCCGCTCATGGCTGCGTTCTCGGAATGTCACGACCGTTTTTCCCAGCCCGAGCTGCGCACCGCTATTGGGCGGGCGCTGGATTTTCTGGAGGGGATGCGCCACCGCATTGAGCGCATGCTGGCAAACCTCATTCGGTTCGTGCGGCAGTGCGTCTCCTATCAATCTTTCGTCGGCTCCCTGTCCCGCCGCGACGCCCTGGGGCGGCTGCAGTTCGACCTGCTGCGCCTGGCCCTGCGCGAACCCTTAAGCATGCCCGTGGTCGGGCAGAACCGCCCGTGCGCCATCAGCCTAGAATTCAGCGCCTCCCAGAATCAGGCCCCTGTCACCCTCGACCCGGCGGCGCTGGAGGCCCTGTCCGCCTTCGTGCCCGAGCCGGTCAGGAACATACAGGCGCCGTGGCGCAATGAATTTCTCGATGAAGCTCGCAGACAATGGAGCTCCTCCCCGTTCTCTCCCCGACCTCTAGCCGCGTGGATCCGAAGTCTCCTGGCCCCGGACGCGGTCGATTCCGATGCTGAAATCCTGGCCCTGTGGTACCTCCTGAACGACATGCCGGCCTGGAAGCCGACCGTCCTGGTCCGCGCCGCCGATGCCCAGTGGGAGGCCCTTGGGCCAACTCTCATGCAACCCGTCATCCTGGACACGCCCCATGTCTGAAGTCCCAATTCAAGATACCATGCCCGACGAGGGCGACGGCAATGTCCTGTTCGCCTCCCCGGCCCTGTCGCGGCGCATCATCCACAGCCTGCAGCGCGGCGAGCATATCGATCCCTTCATGGGGCCCGAGTTCCGCTTTCTGGACCGCAACCAGTCGGACTGGGAGGATTTCTTTGCCTTCATGGGATACAGGCTGTGCCGCAGCGATCTGGGCGGGGAGAGTTTCTTCTACCTCAAACCCGACTCAGGGATGGTCAAGGCCGAGCGACTCAGCCGCGGGGCGACCTTCCTTGGCATCTTTCTGGCCTGGCACTTTGTGACCGAAGGCGTGGACGGCCAGGAGTCGGTGCCCGCCGCCGACTTGGCGGGGCGGATTCTCTCGAACTTCGATTTCAACATGCTGGTCCCGGTTTTCTTGCCCGTGCGTGGGCGAGGCCGACAGCGGGCCGAGACGGAGCAGAACCGCGACAGGATGATCGACGCCATCCGCACCTTCCTGAACGAGCTGGCCCGTTACCGATTCGTGGAGCTCCGCCCGTCGGTGCGGGCGGAGTGGCGGGATCTTCTGGTCTACCGCCTGCCGGGTCTGCAGCGATTCCTGGAGGTGAGCCGCAACGCGCTCCTGCATCAGGGCAGCGAGGCGACCGACCTGCTCGGCGTGGTCAGAACCCTATGGGCCGGGTTCGAGACCGAACCGGAAAGCGATGACAGCGACGACGCGGCGGAGGACGAATGAACCTGCCTTTTTTCAGCCCTGATCCGGTCTGGGCCCGGGAACTGCTCTTGGTCGGGTATCAGCTCTTCCCCTGCAGTCTGATTCCCCTGCACGGACGCCTGACAGTCCTGTCCGGCAACAACGGCGTGGGCAAGACCACGCTCCTCGACGCCATCCAGACCGTGATCCTCTGTCACCAGCAGTACATTTCCATGAACGTGGCCTCGGGCCAGAATGATCGCTCCATCATCGGCCAGCTGCGCCAGCGCGTGGCCTGGGCGGCCATTGGCATCGCCGGGCACGAGGAGGTCACGGCCATGGGCGTGCGCTTGGCCGTGCGCCCCAGCGGCGAACAACTCGACCTCTCGCCCTTCGTGCTGCGTCGCGTCCCGCTTCAGGAAGGGCTTTTCCTCGACCCCGAGACCAGCACCATCACCCCGGATTTTCAGGTTCTGTCGCGCAGGATTCTGCAAGCCGACCCCACGGCCGACTACCTGCCCTTTGAGCGCGTGGATGATTACCACGCATTTCTGCACGAGCAGGGCATCTTGCCCATCCCGCTCATGCGGCCCGGCAAGAAGAAGAGTTTCGCCGGGCTGTGGCGGCAGATCACGCAGCCGCGCCTGACTGACCTGCAGGCGTTCCTGCAGGACATGCTCTGCCCGCCGCCCGCCAGGAAGATGAATTTCAGCGACGTGGAAAAGCTGATGCACGACCGGCGAGGCGTGGAAGAACGCCTCAAGCGCCTGGTCCGCTTCAGGGAGACTCGGCTCAAGCTTGAGGAGCTGCGCCTTTCTCTGGACAGCGCGCGCCGGGAGAGCCTGTCCGCCGACCTGGCGGTCTCTTCGGGCCGCGTCCAGACCCTGCGCCAACAGGAGGGCAGGTTGCGAGCGGAGCAGGAAAAGGCCCAGCAGGAACTTGCCGCGCAGCAGGCGTCTCTGACCGGGCTGGAGGAGCAGGAGTCCGGGATTTCCGCCCAACGCGACCTGCTGCAGAAACAGCAGTCCTCGCTGGACGCCCAGCTGCGCAGGCACAAGGAATACGTGGCCGCAGGCAAGGATCTGGCCCTGGCGGATAAGCGTCTTCAGGCCATTCTCGCCGAGCAGGCGGGCATCACGGAAAAATACCGCGTCGCCTCGGAGGAAATCGCTGCCGGCACTGCCAAGCGCACAGAGCTTTTGGTGGAACGGGAGAAGGTGGCCGGGCAGGAAACCCAGCTGGTCAAGGACGTGAAAGCCTGGCGGAGCTTCGAGGCCGACCTGACCAAGGCGGCGGAAATTTTGGGCCGCAAGGTCGCCTCGGCCGTCGATGTCGTCGAGGCCTGGAACGAGTGGGAAGGCCCTTTTCAGGAACTGCGTCTTCTGCCCACGTGGAAGGAACAGTTGACAGAGCTGCGCCGCCGCACGAAGCGCCATGAAGAGGCTTTGCTGCTTTGGAATGGTCTGGTGAGCGCGAGCGTCGTGACCGATCCTCCCAAGCGCGAGGACGTTCAATCCAACCTGCGCTCCACCAAGGATGAGATCATTCGCCTCAGCCTCAAGGAGGAGAAGCTTGCCGCTGAGCGCGCCCGCATTCAGCAGTTGCGCGACACTCTGGCTCAGGGCCGTCCGCCCCTGCCGCCCGAGGCGCAGCGTATGGTTGACCAGGGCTTGGCCGATCCCGTGGCCATGGATTTTGATCAGCTCGACGTCCAGGAGGCCGCGGCGTGGCAGACGCGCCTTGGCCCCTTTGCCTTGGCCATCCGTCCCAGGGAGGGCGCCGAGCTTCTGGACAGGCTGGAAGGGTCGGACAGGGTCTTCGTGGTCACCTCCGAGGCAGGGGCGGAGGACTGGGCGAGTCGCGCTGCCGCTGTCGGCGGGCGGGGCGCTCTGGCCTGGTACGAGCCGCAGGGCCCGGTCTGGCTTTCCAGCCGCGCGCGGGCGGAGCAGCTCATCACCCTGGCCCGAGAACTGGATGAATGCGATGCCACCATGGCCCGCCTCAAGACCGACATGGCTTCCCAGCGGGTCCTGGAAGAGCGCTTGGCCGCGGTGCTCGGGACCTGGGACGCCCTGTGCGACCGGGAGAGTGCGGTGCTTGAGGAGGCACTGGCCAAGCGGGTCCATGTAGTGTCCGAAGGCCAGACCCGGACCAAGGCCTGCCATGACTGCGTCGAGAAGCTTAAAAATCGCATTCAGGCCTTTGAGCTGGCGGAAAGCCCGGCGCAGCTCGACTCCGTGCGTACCAGGATAGCGGAGCTTGAGCGGGACGTGAAAGCTTTGGAAGAGGGCTTGGTGCGGCTGCGCACCAGCCAGGAAGAACTTCAGAAGCTGCAGGCCGAGCTTGAGCGGGAGCGGCGGGAATCCGAGAATTCAAGGTCCAAGGCCCAATCCAAGCGTGAAACCCTGGAGAAAGATGAGCCCCTCGATGTCTTAGAGGGTCGCGTCGATTTTACCCAGGCCGAACTCATGGCGCGGCGGGTTACGGAGCTGACCAAGGAGCTGGCTTCCATCAAGGGGAAAATTCGCGCCGGAGCTGAACAGTTGGGAAAGCTGCGGGCCGATGTGCAGAACCGGTCTGCCACCCTGAACGATATGTTCGGCAAGTTTCGCCATGCTATCCAGGAAATGGAGCAGGCCACTGTCCATTGGAGCCGGTACTATCCGGCCGAAGATCCCGCCGCCCTCCACGGAGACTGGACCGAGGCCAGGCGCGACAAGGCCCGGCAGGCCTGGGCCGAAGCCAGGGTGGCCCTGACCGGACAACTGGAGCTTGTCTGCCGGGAATACGGCCAGGAGCTGGCCATGCCTCGGGACAGGGAACCCGATCAGCTGGTGGGCGATGTGCTGACCATGCTGCTGCCTCCCGATGTGGAGCTTGATCGCGAGGAAGATAAGCTCAAGGCCCTGCGCGACGAACTGTCGAAGATCGAAGGCAAGCTGCGCGGGTACGTGGAAGCGATCCGCAACAATGTGGACGCCGATATCCGCGCCCTGACCCGCAAGCTGCAGAGGATCAACGATATCCTCTCCAACCTGGGCTTCGGCAAGGTGCGCAAGGTGTACCTTGAGAAAGTGCATGAGCCCGCCTACGAGGGGCTCAAACATCTGCGGGGCACCGGTCAGCTGTCGCTGTTTTCGTCTGGAACGGCGGTGGGCTTGCGTGAGTTCCTGGATCAGATCCGGGAGATCATCGCCCGTCACGCCAAGGGTGCGCAGCTCGAAGACGATCAGATAACGGATTACCGCACCTATGTCCGTCTGCGCTGGGCCATTGAGGACGACGCCGGCCGTGAGCGCCGCAGCGGTTTTTCCAGCGGCGAGGGCCTGGGCATCAACCTGGCCATCTGCCTGAGCCTGCTTTTCTACGAAGGCTCGGACTCGGGCCAACATCGCGGCAGCGGCATCCTGCTCATGGCCCTGGACGAGGCCGAGCGCCTCGACGAGCGGGCCATGAACACCGTGCGCGACCTGCTGGACAGGGTGGAGTGCCAGCTGGTGCTGGCCTTGCCCAGGATGCTCAATATCCCTGACTCGCTTACACATATTCTCACGCCGCTGCCGCAGGGCGTGACCCATGTGGGTGTCTATGTCCCGCAGGTGGCGGAAACGGTTGCCGCAGAGCGCGATGATGCCCTGCCTGCCGGGGAGATTGCGTGATGGATCTCACATCCCGGTGCCTGGCCTGGCGCGGTCTGCTGGAGCGGGGCAGGACGGGCTGGAGCGCCGAGTTTGCCATGCTGGAGCGTGCGGGGATTGTGCGGCGCGAGAAGAACAGTGCCGTGTTGGTCGATGCGCAAGAATTGCAGCGCCTGCTGGCTACGCCCGATTTTTCGGAC
>Ga0265295_1000662_pt1 | contig 67046 bp, 46 predicted proteins | sample Munlansysbiofilm_FD_192503 | JGI IMG/M metagenome (GOLD analysis project Ga0265295, IMG submission 192503) | Leachate microbial communities from a municipal landfill in Southern Ontario, Canada - Methane capture system biofilm | ecosystem: Engineered > Solid waste > Landfill > Unclassified ...
TATCGAACTCAACAGTAGTAGATTACGAAAAGGGCGAGACAATAATAAAACAGGGCGTTGCTGCTGGGCAGATTCCTTTTCTAGAAAAGGGTATGGTAAAATTAACTTCAAGCAACAAAAAGCGCACAAGCACTTTTAAAATAATTGCCGACAATACATTTATTGGTTTAATGTGTGCTTTTGTGGAAAAACGGTTCGACTTTTCGGCAATTGCCATCATACCCTCAACTGTTCGAATGATAGACCGCAAATTATTTGAAGAAGCAATTAGAACCAATGGCGATTTTGCAGTACACATTGTTCACGAAATGTCGTTAACAACAAACTTAATTGTTACCGAACTCATCCAGCTAAGCCAAAAAAATGCCGATGGAGCAATATGCACCATACTGTTAGAACTATCATCAGTATTCAACAGCAACACATTTCAGGTGCCTTTTAATCGTACTGAATTTGCCGATACGATTGGCTACTCAAAAGAGAGCGTAATAACCTGCTTATCGTCGTTACAGCAACAAGGAATAATAAAAGTATCGGGCAAAACGGTAGAAATAATTGATAAGGGCAGGCTTGAAACAATAGCTATGTATGGGTAAACCTATGTTATAGCATAGTTATATTTTACCCCACTAAAATCAGTAAAGTAAATTCTCTCAACCCAAAGGATTTAGTTTATTCACCAACAATACCCTCATCAACAACAGGATTAGCTATACCATCGTTGTTACTTACAGAATCCTGCCATTTATCAATTTTAATAGCCTCAAATTGTTTTTTGAGCAAGTAAACACACGCAACAGATGCTAAAATTCCACCAACAATAATCAGAACCATATTGGTAACACCCCCATACGACTCTATGAACGACTCATTCATAGCTTCTTCAGCATCCTGAAAGTAGCCACCCGCAAAAGCAACCAAGTTGTTTACTGCGTGAATTATTATGGTTAGCGAAAGTTTTCTAGTTTTGTAATAAACCCAACCTGCAAGCAAGCCAATAAAAAAAGCTGCAATAAATTGCCAAGGATTAAAATGAACTATCCCGAAAAGAAAACTTGATAAAACAATAGATTTTACTGGAGAGTACCTGCGTAAAAATCCATCTAGAATAATCCCTCTAAAAATTAGCTCTTCAAGTATAGGTGCTGCAATAACAATGGTAATAAAAGAAAATACTCCTTTTTGATTACTCAACTCAATAAATAGCTGCTTAAAATATTCAGGCATTGGTATTACATTACCAAGGGGTAAAATTACTCCAGTCTGAATAGCAATGAGAGAAACACTAACCAACGCCATTATTTTGAGAGAACTCAGGCTAAAATCGTAATTACGAATACCTGTTCTACTTTTCTTCATCGAATGAGCAATTACAAAAGTAGTTCCCATTGATAATAAATAGTAAATTAAAATTGAAGGCTCCTCCCCTAGTAAATTGTCTAAAACAAATTTCACAGGACCAAAAACCAACATTAAGAACACTGCGATTCCAATAATCCCCCAACTTTGTCCCACGCCAGGGTAATTAAATTCTTTTTCTTGAAACGTCATATCTTGTATTGTTAATTGGTTTTATGGTTATACAAAAGTAAAAATAAAAAAACCCATCCTAAACAAGTTCTCGCAAGCTAATCGCTTAATCTTTCATCCCCTCCACACAAAGCCCCTATTAACATCTTATAATCAACTCTATAGTTCATAATAACCCTCTATCCTTTTAGTTGTTCTAAAGCCATAAAGTTTTAAAATTCCATATTATTATTAAGAAGTATTTACATTTCAACCCTTTTCTTATCAGCTAATTAGAAATTATCGCTGCTTGTATGTTGTTCATTTCGTGTTGATAAACATTTTTCGTTAGACTGATTTAATTCACTATTTTTGTGTGTTAATTAGGAGATAGTATATATGATGGACGGAACATATTCAGAAGATAGTATTAGAACACTGGAGTGGAATGAGCACATTCGGCTTCGCCCCGGTATGTACGTAGGTAAGCTTGGCGATGGCGCTCAGCCCGACGATGGCATATACGTGCTACTTAAAGAGGTTTTCGATAACTCTGTTGATGAGTTTATGATGGGCAACGGACGAACCATTACGCTTGATATTAATGAAAGTAGCGTATCGGTTCGCGATTACGGACGCGGAATCCCCCTAGGTAAGCTCGTTGATGTTTCATCGAGAATGAACACAGGAGCCAAATATGATTCAAAAGTTTTTAAGAAATCGGTTGGCCTAAACGGGGTGGGTATAAAAGCCGTTAACGCATTATCTACATCATTTCGCATACAAAGTTTTCGCGAGGGCAAGTCGAGACTTGTTGAATACTCGTGCGGAAACATAGTTAACCAACAAAACATTGACAGTCCCAGTGAGAAAAATGGCACGCTGGTTGAGTTCATTCCAGATGAAAGCCTATTCGGAAAATTCGATTACCAAAATGAGTACATCGAATCGATGGTTCGAAACTACTCACACCTTAACACTGGACTAATAATTAAGTACAACGGCACATCCTTTGTGTCTAAAAACGGCTTACTCGACCTCCTTAACGAGAAACTCTCGGGCAAGGAACTTTATCCGCCAATACACCTAAAAGGGCCCGATATTGAAATGGCCATTACGCACGGCGTTGGGTATGGCGAAGATTACTACGCATTTGTAAACGGGCAGCATACCACGCAGGGCGGAACGCACCTAGCCGCATTTCGTGAAGCGTTAGTTAAAACCATACGCGAATTTTATAGGAAAGATTTCGATGCGTCCGATATTCGCACATCAATAATTGCAGCCATAAGCATTCGGGTTGAAGAGCCTGTTTTCGAAAGTCAAACTAAAACAAAACTTGGCAGCCGTGATATGGGACCCAATGGTCCATCGGTTCGTCAGTTTATTGGCGATTTTGTAAAAACCTCGCTCGATAACTACCTACATAAAAACCCCGAAGCAGCCGATGCCATTCTGCAAAAAATTGTGGATTCGGAAAAGGAACGCAAGGCCATATCGGGCATACAAAAGTTGGCTCGCGAACGAGCAAAAAAAGCCAATCTGCATAATAAAAAACTACGCGATTGTCGTGTTCACTATGGCGATAAGAACGAACTTAATTTAGATACCACCCTTTTTATTACCGAGGGCGACTCGGCTAGCGGTTCCATTACCAAAAGCCGCGACGTAAAAACGCAAGCTGTATTCTCACTTAAAGGAAAACCGCTTAACAGCTACGGATTAACAAAAAAGGTTGTTTACGAAAACGAGGAGTTTAACCTGCTACAGGCGGCTCTCAACATTGAAGAGGACATTGAGAACATTCGTTATAACAAGGTGGTTATAGCTACCGATGCCGACGTTGACGGTATGCACATCCGCCTGCTACTAATTACCTTCTTTCTTCAGTTTTTCCCCGACCTTATTCGTCAGGAGCACCTATTTATACTTCAAACGCCCCTTTTTAGGGTAAGAAATAAGAAGGCCACTAAATATTGCTATAACAACGACGAGAAAGAAAAAGCCCTTAAACTACTGGGCAGCACTGCCGAAATTACCCGTTTTAAGGGGTTAGGTGAGATTTCACCCGATGAGTTTAAAAATTTTATTGGCGAGGATATGAGGCTCGACCCTGTTCGTTTGTCAAACAACGACCTGATACCCGATTTACTCTCGTTTTATATGGGAAAAAACACCCCCCAACGTCAAGAATTTATTATTGACAATTTGAAGATTGAGGTAGACCTACTTGAGGAAGAAGCAGCCATCAAAAAGGTTGAGGAAGAGACAGATGCTAAGAAAGTTGAGGAAGAGGCTGCTGTATAGTAAAGTATAAAAGAAAGAAACACAAATAATACAATGCAATTCGACGATTTTGAAACGGAGGACTTACTAAACGGAGATAGAACCCGAAAAACCTCACCCGATGAGCAAAGCCGTATAGCTAAACTTACTGGCGAGGGTGCAAAAAAGGTGCAAGTTTCGGGAATGTACAAGGAATGGTTCCTCGATTACGCATCGTACGTTATACTTGAGAGAGCGGTTCCGCACCTCGAAGATGGGCTAAAACCCGTTCAGAGACGCATTATGCACGCTATGAAACGCCTCGACGATGGACGGTACAACAAGGTTGCCAACATTATTGGCTACACAATGCAGTACCACCCTCATGGGGACGCTTCTATTGGGGATGCCTTAGTTCAACTTGGACAAAAAGACCTGCTTGTAGATATGCAGGGTAACTGGGGAAACATACTAACTGGCGATGGGGCAGCTGCTCCTCGTTACATTGAGGCCCGACTGTCAAAATTCGCGCTCGATGTAATTTTTAATCCTAAAACTACCGAGTGGAAACTCACCTACGACGGGAGGAATCAGGAACCCGTTACGCTTCCTATAAAATTCCCTCTGCTACTAGCACAAGGTGTTGAGGGCATTGCGGTAGGACTGGCATCAAAAATACTTCCACATAACTTTAATGAGATAATTGATGCGGCCATACTTCACCTAAAAGGCAAGGACTTTGAGCTCTACCCCGACTTTCCTACCGGTGGCTACACCGACTGCTCGCGCTACAACGACGGGCTTCGCGGTGGTGCGATTAAAATTAGGGCAAAAATAGAGAGACTCGACCGCAAAACACTGGTAATAAAAGAAATACCTTTCAGCAAAACAACAACCACACTTATCGACTCAATTATTAAAGCGAACGATAAGGGGAAAATTAAAATTAAAAAAATTGACGACAATACGGCCGAGAATGTTGAAATACAAATACATCTCTCGTCCGATATTTCGCCCGATAAAACCATCGACGCCCTATATGCCTTTACCGACTGTGAAATATCGGTATCGCCAAACTCTTGCGTAATTTTCGATAACAAACCTCGATTTATGGGGGTTAAAGAAATTCTCCGCACGTCGGTTGAGCGAACCCAGTACCTCCTTACCCGCGAGTTAGAAATTAGGCTAAGTGAATTAGATGAGGCTTGGCATATGTCATCACTGGAGAAAATTTTTATTGAAAATAGAATTTACATTACCATTGAGGATTGCGAAACATGGGAATCGGTTATCGAAACGATTGACCGAGGGCTTGACCCCTTTAAAAAACTACTGCGACGAGAAGTTTTACGCGAGGATATCCTTAGGCTTACCGAAATAAAAATTAAACGTATATCAAAATACGATAGTTTTAAGGCCGACGAGCAAATAAAGGGTATTGAAAGCGAAATGGATGAGGTAAAAAATCATCTGGCTAATATTGTTTCCTACACCATAAACTACTTTCAGCAAATTAAAAAGAAGTACGGGAAGGGACAAGAACGGAAAACGGAAATCAGGAATTTCGACGCCATTGAGGCAACTAAAGTGGTGGTAGCCAACGAAAAACTTTACGTTAACTACGAGGAGGGATTCTTTGGTACTGGGCTTAAAAAAGATGAATATGTTGGCGATTGCTCGGATATTGACGACGTAATCGTTATTCTCAAAAATGGCAAGTACGTTATTACCAAGGTGTCAGAAAAAGCATTCTTTGGCAAAGGCATTAAGCACATATCCGTATTTAAACGCAACGATACGCGCACTATTTACAACGTACTTTACCGCGATGGCCGAAACGGCGCAATAATGATGAAACGCTGTGCCATAACCGGCATAACACGCGATAAGGACTACCACATTACCAAGGGAACCGAAGGATCGGAAATTATATACCTCAGTCATAACACCAACGGCGAGGCAGAGGTACTAAAGGTATTTTTAAAACCTCGACCCCGCATACGCAACCTTATAATGGACCTTGATTTTAGCCAAGTTGCCATAAAGGGACGCCAATCGCAAGGCAATATATTTACCCGCTATGCAATTCATAAAGTTCAGGTTAAAGAGAAAACTGGCAGCACGCTAGGCGGCATTAAAGTTTGGTTCGACTGGGATGTTTTCCGCCTAAATAATGATGAGAGAGGTCAGTACATTGGCGAATTTAAAGCGAATGATAGGCTACTTGTTGTTAATAAGGATGGGGAATATTACCTAACAGGCATTGAACCCAGCACACACTTTAGCGATAACATTCTGATACTAGAGAAGTTTGATGAGGAAAAAGTATACTCAGCCACATATTTTGATGGTGCACAAAACTTTTTTTACGTTAAACGCTTTACTTTTGAACCCAATGAAACTCCACAAAGCTTTATTGCAGACGACAAAAACTCATACCTTTCAGAAGTTAGCTGCGATAAATTTCCGTGCCTGAGGGTTACTTTTGGCGGCAAAAATGCACAAAGAGAGCCAGAGCAAATTGATGTTGAAGAATTTATTGGGGTAAAAAGTCACAAAGCTAAAGGCAAAAGGGTTTCAAATTTGGAGGTAAAAGCGGTTAAATTTACTGAACCTCTACAAAAAGAAGGAGAAGTAACCGAAGAAGAAATACCGGATACTGACGAAAAACCTCCTGTAAATAATAGTTCAACGGATTTTAATGGGAATGCATCGCAAATGTCTTTGGAACTGTAAACCTATTGTTATACTTTTACTTACGCATTAAGAAACGGTTTAGTGCATATATATCCAATCAACCAAAAATGGTTTTATGAAAGTTTTTTTAATTGGATTTATGGCAAGTGGAAAAACAACGCTAGGTGAAGAGTTGGCCAGCGAGTTGGGTTTTCCTTTTCTTGACCTCGACCATTACATTGAACAGAAAGAAGGAAAATCGATAAAAGAACTGTTTGAAATTAGGGGAGAGGAACATTTCCGTAGAATTGAAAGTGAAACGCTTCGCGAAATAAGCGCTCTTGCCGGAGACCACGTTATTGCATCGGGTGGTGGCACTTCATGCTTTTACAATAGCGTCGATTTTATGAATAAGGTTGGGATAACCATCTATCTTAAAGCTGAAGTTTCCGAATTACTCGACAGGCTTATAAAATCAAAAAACAACCGACCCTTGCTATGGGGTAAGAATGAAGAGGAACTTAATCGGTACATTATTAGGGTGCTCGATGAGCGAAAAAAATACTACGAAAGGGCAAAAATAACAGTTAACATAAGTCAGGTTGATGCTAAAATGCTAGCCAACACAATTAGAGCCACCCAAAACTAGGCAGCCCTTTCTTATCTTAATTCCTCCCAATTTTTAATCGTGAATCGGGCTGAAAGCCCAACTGAATATAGCCCGAGGCAACGCCTCGGGTTAAATAATACGAGTGGGCTGCGCCCTGAAAGGGCAAATTAATCCAAACCCCAAACTGGTGGCAATCGAAAAAATTATAACCTGCCCTGTCAGGGCGACATCATATGATACCCGTCTAACCCAAGGCGTTGCCTTGGGCTAGAATAAATTGCCACTTCGTGGCGAGGAATGGAGTGATAAAAAACTATTACACCATAGCCACACAGCAAGACTCACAAAAAAACGTAAGCAGGAGAACCAATCCAAGCGGGCTGAAAGCCCAACTAACTTCAGCCCGAGGCAACGCCTCGGGTAAAATAATGCGAGCGTTATGCGCCCTGAAAGGGCAAATTAAACCAAACCCCAAACTGGTGGCAATCTAAAAGATTCGAGCAGTTAGTAGTGTATCAGACTAAAACCTATCGCAACCGAGGCAATACGTATGTTATTGGACCCAGGATGCTCTCACCCAAATTTCGAGACCTATACGAAGACCACCCAAAAACTCTATCGGGTAAATTTGCATTGTCCTTAAATGGCATTTCAATAGTCATAGACATACACTTAAAGTGCTCACCTACAAACTTTGAACCTATATTCAAATTAGCCTCTCCTGGCTTATTCTGTGGATAACCCTCTTCGGTCTGAAAATCGGGACTATACTCTGCCCATTTGGCAAGAAAATTCTCTTGCAACCATTTTAACCTCTCATCATATGATGGGATACCCTCGATACCCGATGCAAAGCAATACGGCAGTCCTTCGTCGGCATGAATATCCAAGAACATATCAACACCTACCTCTTCCATTTTACGTCGAACATAGAATACCTCTGGGCTAATCTCCTGATCGGGATTGCCCCATTCGCGATTAAGATTTCGGCCTGCAGCGTTGGCGCGCAAGTTACCCGCAATAGCGCCATCAATATTCATATTTGGCACCAAATAAAACACAGCCTTACGAAGCAGCACTCGCGACACAGGGTCGCTCTCATCGAGCAAACGCTCAATAAGCCCTTGCATAAACCACTCGGCTTGAGGCTCGCCTGGATGCTGACGTGCAATAATCCATATTTTTGGTTTTATACCGTCAGGTTCACCCAAAACTAGCAAATCAATATCTCGTCCTTCAACAGTTTCGCCAATTTGCTGAACAACGCAACGGCTCGAAAGCTGAGCTGAACTTACAAAATCTAGATGCTGATCGTAAGTGTAAGGGGTTGAGTATGCATAAAACACTGAGTTCTCCTCGGGTGTATGCTCAAAACTCAGCACACCATCTACATAACTAGTGGGAATACAAAACCACGACTCCCTATCGTAAGATGCGTAAACCCTATACTCGGGCCAGCCCTCTGGATAACTTGCCATAGAGGCATTTTCTATATGTATTTTACATGGAAATCCCTCTGCGCCATGCAACCTAAAATAAAACCACTGAAAAGTATCAGTGTAGGTATCGGGCCTAATTCTAAGCCGAATATTATCATGATTCTCAGCATTTACAATCTCTATATTCCCGCTGTCAAAATTTGATGATATTTTCATAATTACAATTATTTAGTAGAAAGTCAATAAACACTGGTAATATAGCTATTTTTTAGCAGCAAACCATCACCAAATCTTTCTTTTAGCTCACAGTAAATTACCTCCTAAGTTCGAAGTTTTGACCAAGATACACCTTTCTCACCTCTGGGTCATCGGCTAGTTCCTGCGCAGTGCCAGCTTTCAAAATATCGCCCTCAAACAGAAGGTAAGCCCTGTCGGTTATAGTAAGGGTTTCATGCACATTATGGTCGGTTATCAAAATTCCAATATTTTTATCCTTTAACTTTGCTACAATAGTCTGAATATCTTCTACCGCAATAGGATCCACGCCTGCAAATGGCTCGTCGAGCAGAATAAACTTTGGTTCAAGCGCAAGGGCTCTCGCAATTTCGGTTCTACGCCTCTCCCCTCCACTTAGCTGAATCCCCATACTCTTCCTAATTTTCTGCAAACCAAACTCTTCGAGTAACGACTCAACCTTTTCTTTCTGGTACTCCTTCGTAAAGCTAGTCATCTCAAGTACGGCTCTTAGATTATCTTCAACGCTAAGATTCCGAAAAATTGATGCTTCCTGAGCAAGGTAACCCACCCCTCTTTGCGCTCTTCGGTACACAGGCTCTCTGGTTATTTCAACATCATCGAGAAAAATTCGTCCCGAATTGGGCGTTACCAAACCAACCATCATATAAAAAGTTGTTGTTTTCCCTGCACCATTGGGACCTAACAGGCCCACAATTTCGCCCTGACTAACCTCTACCGACGCACCCTTAACTACAGTTCTAGAGCGGTAACGCTTTACAAGTTTATCAGTATGTAACCTCATCTTTTTATCCATAGCGATTGATTTTGTACAAAAGTAAAAAAATTGTTAGGATTATACTTACAACATGCAACACCTTAACAAAGTTTGGGGCAATTATATAATAATTACAATGCGAGAGATGAGTCAAGTTATAGAGACATCACAGAATATAAATACAAGCAACATCCCAATGGTTATCGTTTTTTATTAGGCACTCCCCCACTCCTAATTTCCAACATTACAGAACCACAAATGTATGTTATTACAAACAGCACAAAACAAAATTTATGCTACACAACACACCCAATACAACACGCTTTACCTGATGCACTTACAGTCAAAAAAAACATTGATTACCAGAATACTAACAGGCAAAAACATTAACTACCAACTCTAATAATTCGCTATAATTATTCTGTAAAAAACCAAAGGTAAGAGACAGCTACAACACACCAATATTTTAACAAATCAAATGATATATCCTCTAAAAGTTGCATTTATGACTTGAATCTAAGACAAGTACTTGAATTTAAAAAAGCAACTTACCAACTATACCCATACGCACACCCAAATTTGTCCGAACACAACATCTTTTTGTTGTCACTCTCTTTTATTCTTTATTCAACTTTCGCAAGCATACTAGAATTGCACATACCCCTGGAATATAGCAATATAAGCACAACTCTTTGAGGCTTTTATGACTTCCTTGTGTCTTTTGTGTAATTGTAAAAAGCAATATCACAAAGCAACACGAAGTATTGCACAAAGAATACACAAAGAATTTGAAAAAATAATTAGGTGACTTATTATCAAGTATATAAATAAGCTTGAAGTGAAGTATTTAGTTAGATATCAAGGGGATAAGTTGGATGCGAAAGTTGAGTTCTTTACCATAAAGGATAAAAAACTTCTCCAATAGCCAAACTTACACCAATTATTTTTGTTCCTTTCTTACGCCATAGAGAAATAAACTAAGTGGCCCATTTCTGCTTTTTTACAACTAAAAATAAACAGCAAAACCCATGCTCTGCGTAAACCAAACCAAAACCGACCCATACTTCAACATTGCCAGCGAGGAGTTCCTACTAAAGAATTTCGACGAGGACATTATTATGCTCTACATTAACGAACCCTCTGTTATTGTGGGCAAGCACCAAAATACGCTGGCCGAAATAAATTACAAGCTAGCTAAGCAAAAAGAGATATCCATAATTCGCCGACTTTCGGGTGGCGGTGCAGTATACCACGATTTAGGGAACCTGAACTTCACCTTTATTAAGAATGGGACACCTGGTAAACTGGTGAATTTTAAAGGCTACACCCAACCCATTGTTGATGCACTGAACGAAATTGGAGTTAATGCTGAGTTTGGTGGCCACAACAGCCTTTTAGTAGGCGAAAAAAAGTTTTCGGGTAATGCCGAGCATATTTTCAAGAATAGGGTAATGCACCATGGCACCATACTTTTCTCAACCAATCTAGAAACCCTAGCCGAGGTTTTATACGTTTCATCAACTCGCTTTAATGATAATGCGGTTAAATCGGTTAGGGCAAAAACCACAAACCTAAACAGTCATCTGCCCTCGGACTTTAGCATTTCAAAACTTAAACAATTTTTATTTAACCGTCTTTCCGAAAGTACAACTAATGCAAGGGTCTACAAGTTTACCGATGCCGACACAAGTTCTATTATGAATCTTGTTGAAAATAAATACTTAACCTGGGACTGGAACTTTGGTTACTCACCCAGCTACACATTTAGCCGCAGTTTTAGTGTTAGTGATAAGCAGGCTAACATAGAGGTTACGGTTGAAAAAGGTAGAATTATGGGAATAATCATAAAAGGCAATGAGGGAAACGATCCTAGCGCAACAATAATTGCTCAGGCTTTAAAAGGGGTTAAACATAATGATTTTGAAGTACAACAGGTTATAAATAAATTGCCCATTAGCGACGAGCTAAAACAAAAGTTAGTAGAGAATCTATTCTAGTCATTACTCGAAATCCTCGTCGGGTCTAAAAAATATTCGTTCGTCCAAAATATGATCGAATGACTCAGGTGGCAAAGCCGAAGCTACACGTAAATTGGTGTCTAAAAAGAAGAGTAATTCGTGGTGTAACGTTTCTCCTGCAATATTAAGATCCTGAAATTTGTGAACGAGCAAATAGCCAAGCAGGCTACCCTCAATATGGTCTAATTCACGCTTTAAACTGTCTGCTCTTGATTTATCCTGCAATGAATCCTCATTATTCATAATAGCCACTAGCAAAGGCAAGGTCCTGCTATTACGAGCGTAACGCGCCGATAGTTCTCCAAACACAACGGGTTTATAGTGCGGGTATTCGTTGGTTCTAATTATCCAAGCTTTTATGGCCTCTTCGGCAATCTCTTGCTTCTCGCTTAAAGGATTCTCAGCCTCAGTTTTGCCGCCTTTACATCCCAACAAAGAGGTAAGCAATACAAATACGACGAAAGCGATTCCAGTATTTTTTTTCAGCATAGCTAGTAGTGTTTTTACAGGTATGCAAGTTAACAAAATACGTTTAATATTATGGCGTACAATCACAAAAAAATCCCGGTAAAATACCCGGGATTTTTCTTTGTGTCTGAGTCAAACTTACTTTTTCATAAGTTCAGCAAAATACTTATAGAATAGTGGTATGGTCTCAATTCCTTTAAAGAACTGCTCTAACGGATAGTTCTCGTTAGGTGAGTGAATAGCATCGGAACCAAGTCCAAAGCCCAATAGAATTGTTTTAATACCCAATTTCTCTTCAAATGTGCTAATAATTGGAATACTTCCACCGCTACGGTAAGGTATGGCTTTTTTACCAAAAGTATCTTCCATTGCCTTACTTGCAGCTATATATGCAGGGCTATCGGTTGGCGATACGTATCCTTGTCCACCGTGTAAATATTTAACATTAACTTTTACGTAGGGAGGGGCAATTTTCTCAAAATGTTTCCCAAACAGCTCTGCAATTTTCATATGATCCTGATTAGGAACAAGCCTCATTGAAATTTTTGCGTATGCTTTTGAAGGCAGAACTGTTTTGGCGCCTTCGCCAATGTACCCGCCCCATATTCCGTTCACATCAAGAGTTGGCCTAATACCTACACGTTCGAGAGTAGTATAGCCTTTTTCTCCCCATTCCTCATCAATACCAACCGATTTTTTGTACTCTTCCAAATTGAAGGGCGCTTTGTTCATTTCAGCACGCTCGCTATCGGAAACCTTCATTACTTCGTCGTAAAACCCAGGTACGGTAATGTGGTTATTCTCATCGTGTAACGAGGCAATCATTTTAGTTAGAATATTGATAGGATTGGCTACCGCACCACCAAAAAGGCCCGAGTGAAGGTCGTGGTTTGGTCCCGTAAGTTCAACCTCAACATAAGATAAGCCACGAAGTCCCGTTGTTATTGAAGGATCGTCTTTACCCAACAACGATGTATCTGACACTAGGATTACATCGGCTTTTAACATTTCCTTATTCTGGTCGAGCCATTTACCAAGATTTGGAGAACCAACCTCCTCTTCGCCCTCAATCATAAACTTTACGTTGGTGGGTAGAGTATTGGTTTTTAGCATAAGTTCAAATGCTTTAGCGTGCATAAAGCCTTGCCCCTTATCATCGTCGGCACCACGACCCCAAATTTTACCATCTTTTACAACAGGCTCAAAGGGTTTAGTGTTCCACAGTTCAAGAGGGTCAACAGGCATTACGTCATAATGCGCATAAACCAAAACGGTAGGAGCATTAGGGTCAATAATTTTTTCGCCATACACAACAGGATGCCCATCGGTTGGAAATACCTGAGCCTTATCGGCGCCTGCGCTAAGCATTTGATCGCGCCAGTACTCGGCACATTTTTGCATATCGGGTGCGTGATCGGCTATTGAGCTAATTGATGGTATGCGCAGCATTCCAAATAGTTCGTCAAGAAAACGATCCTTGTTCTCCTCAACATACTTCTTAATGTAGTCCATAATCTATATTCTAATTTATTAATAATTATTCGTGCTGTAATATTAGCGAAAATTCAGGAAATCTCATAACGAAATTGCGCTTAACATTCGATACACTCATTGACAAAAAAGTTAAAAAGATGTAAAACACTAGCTTACAAGAAATACTCGAAACATCGTTATGAAACCAATCTTAGCTGTTTCATCTTATTGAAAACACGAAAAATAGATGTTTGTTTAATACTTGCCAGGTAAAAAATGGCTTTGACCATCAATTATCTTTTACTATCTTTAACTTTGATTTAAAGAATTCTGAAATAGTATAAAAATTGATTAGGGTTATAAACTCAAAAAGCATTAAGGAGGCGAGTATAAATGGACAAGAATTATACTATAAATATTGACCATAAATTGAGGATAATTAAATATACTCACTCTGGATCAATTAAAGCAGAAGATATTGGAGGAGTTTGGGAGCAATTCTTAACAATGAAGGAGTTTACTCAATTAAAATACAACTTATTTTCCGATTACAGTAACGGTACATTTCAAATACCCCACAGTTTCTTGCCAGAGTTAATGGAGTTTATGCACTCCATTAAAGAAATAGTGAGAGGAAAAAAGCAAGCGTTAATTGTAAATGACCCGCACAACGTTGCAACCTCAATGATTTTTGAGAGTAAGGCTAACAAAGAAGTAGGGTTTATTGTCAAAGTTTTTACAACACAAACATCCGCTTTACGATGGCTCTCAGTTTAGTCCATAAAATTTTGAAATAAAACTAGAGCCTTATACTTTTCACTTATAGCAAAACGAGCTAAAAAACTCTTTCACCAATCATTAGAACCTTGCCCTAAAACCTTATATATAAATAGAATTTAAAAAATACGCTTTAGCAACAAAAGCCAGCTTACGCGGGCTTTTGTTGCTAAAGTAAAACGAATATTTTACTCGTACACAAACTCCCCCTTATCACTTTTCACAACCAGCTTATTGCCTTTTTCTCTGCGACGACAAGAACCAACAACCTGAGCATCAACGCCGAACTCTTTAGAAATGGCTATAATATCATCGGCATACTCTGGAAATACATATATTTCGAACCTATGACCCATATTAAATACTTTGTACATTTCGTGCCATGGTGTTTTCGATTCTTGCTGTATTATTTCAAAAAGCGGTGGCACAGGAAACATATTGTCCTTTACCACAAGCATATTTTCAACAAAATTCATAACCTTGGTTTGAGCCCCGCCCGAGCAGTGAACCAACCCGTGAATAACAGATCGGTAATTATCTAGAACCTCTTTAATAACAGGTGCATAGGTTCTTGTTGGGCTAAGCACCAGCTTACCAGCCGTTACATTTAGGTCTGCAATGGTATCGGTTAGTTTGTGCGAGCCAGAGTAAACAAGATCAGCATCAACTGCCGAATCGAAACTTTCGGGATACTTTTCGGCCAAATACTTAGCAAAAACATCGTGACGGGCTGAGGTTAAACCATTACTGCCCATACCGCCATTATAGAAATTCTCATAATTTGCTTGACCGTAAGAACTTAATGCTACAATAACATCGCCATCGCGAATATTCGAATTATCAATAACATCACTCCGCTTAATCCTAGCCGTTACTGTTGAATCAACTATAACGGTTCGCACCAAATCGCCCACATCGGCAGTTTCACCTCCGGTAAGATTAATGTTTACGCCCATACTACGCATTTGGCGGCAAAACTCTTCGGTACCCCCAATAATTTCGCTCACAACCTCTCCTGGGATAAGGTTTTTATTCCTCCCAATGGTTGACGAGAGCAAAATATTATCGGTAATTCCAACGCAAAGCAAATCGTCAATATTCATAACTATTGCATCCTGGGCAATCCCTTTCCAAACAGACAAATCGCCTGTTTCGCGCCAGTACATATAGGCTAATGATGATTTTGTGCCAGCCCCATCGGCGTGCATAGCTATACAATAATCATTGTCGCCAGTAAGTATATCGGGAACAATTTTACAGAAGGCTTTTGGGAATAATCCTTTGTCCAGATGACGAATAGCCTTATGAACATCTTCTTTTGATGCAGACACTCCCCTTTGGGAGTAACGATAATTATCGGGCATGTTAGGTAAGTAGATAAATCTGTTTATTACTAATTATTCTTGTCGCTCTTTAATTTTAATAAATGCTTTTTTTTCTCTGTAAGCCATTTCGACTCTTCGGGTGTGTCAACCAGCCAAATCTTCAAATCGGCCTCACTCTCTTCATCAACAAAAAAAATTACAATATCGGCTTCACGCATAAAGCGCATATCCATCCAAAGGCCTGTTTTGGTTATATCAGCCTCTTCCCAAACAAAACAAACCCACAAATCGGCTTCGTTGGGTTCCTCTGCTGGATATACCTTTAATTTTGCGCTATCGGAGTTCTCGGCCTGATAAATTTTTTGACCAAACCCCGAGGTTGCCATAGTAAACAGCAACAGCAACGGAAGCAATATTTTTATTGGCTTAGGTTTCATAGAGAAATTACTCGCCCTTATAATCGGTGCTTAACACCTTAAATTCTGTTCTACGGTTTATCTGGTAAACGGTTTCCTGCTGCTGCTCGTCACCTAGCTGGTCTATATATTTTTGGTCGAGTTTAGCACCAACCAACAGGAATGAATACTGTTGCGACAGCTGATCGTCGACTACTTTTGGTTGTGATTGAGCATAACCTTTAGCCTTTAGCCTTTGAGCGGGTACACCTCTTTCAATTAAATAGTTAACAACCGACTGAGCACGTTTTTGCGATAAATCATAGTTGTAATCCAGCGTACCACGACTATCGGTGTGTGCTCCCAATTCAATTACAATGGTTGGGTTATCGTTTAGCACCTCAATTAGCTTGTCAAGTGCCGCCATTGATTCGGGCCTAAGTTCCCATTGGTCAAAATCGTAAAAAATATTGGGCAGCTCTATTGGTTTTGCGGTTGAAGTAAGGGAAATACTAATATCAAACTCTTTGCTTTCAGCTAATCCTCTAGTTGTTTCTCGCCCCTTGCCATTTAAATATCCTTCGCGTGAAGCAATAAGCACATAATCGGTATTGGGATTTAGCATAAAGCGGAAGGAGCCACTGGCATCGGTTTTAGAGTTTGCAATTAACCCATCGCTACCCACCAGTTGCACGGAAGCATTAGCCAAAGACTTACTTGTTTTATTGTCAACAACCTTACCAATCATATTAAAATTAATTTCGGGCATAGAGAATAGGTATAAGTTGTCGCCTCCCCTCGAACCAGATTCTCGCCTGCGCGACGAGAAGTAACCCGCTTCCCTCTCTCTCTCAAAAATAATCCCAAAGTCATCGGCCGATGAGTTAATAGGATACCTCATATTTTCAACATTCCAACTACCATCGATGGACTTGGCTCTAAAAATATCGAGCCCACCCATACCAGGGTGCCCGTCAGATGAAAAATATAGCGTACCATCTGGATGAATATATGGAAACATCTCATTTCCCTTCGTATTTATTTTTGATCCAAGATTAATGGGCTCCCCCCAATTGTCGGATGGTGAGTTTCTTGTAACTTTCCAAATATCGTTTCCACCCAAGCCACCAGGCATATTGCTAACAAAATACAAGGTTAGCTCATCTTCTGATATGGAGGGATGCGCCACCACCATACTATCAGCAGAAATAGGAATAACAGTAGGAGTCAACCACCCTTGCTCACGGCGTTCGCTCACCATTATTTCACAACCAAGCTTGTTGCGCTTGCTGGCTCGGCATCGGGTAAAGTACAGCTTATTAAAGTCGGAAGATAACGATGGGGTGCCTTCGTCGAAAGGGGTATTAATACTCTCATCGAGAGGTCGAGGCTTACTCCACTTTCCTTGCTTATCGCGCTGCGACGTAAAAATATCGCTAAACATCTCGCCCGTACCAGCGTGTTTCTTGGAACCCGTAGCCTCATCGCGCGAGCTAGTAAAGAATAGAATTGAATAATCATCAGAAGCATAAGCAGAGCTATAATCCGACTGTCGACTATTAATTACCCTAAGGTTTAGCACATCGTAACCAGTAGGAGATGCTTTCCACTTTTGAGCCAGTTCGCAAGACTCAATCCCCACGCTTGCAAAGGGGTCGTTGGGCACTAGCTCTTTATACTTTTGGTACTGCTCAATTGCTTCATCGTATTTCTCGCCCATTTTCAGCATTTCAGCATAGTAGTAAAATACTTTTGGGTTGGGTGCTTCGCGCATAATAGCCTTAGCATACCATAGTTCGGCCTGTCTGGCATTTCCGGTAAATCTATAGCAATCGGCAATTTTATTCAGATAAACGCCCATCTCTTCTCGTGGAATCTTATCTAAATCGCGTTTATACAGGTCTATTGCATCAAAATAGCCTCCGGCTTCAAACAGTTCATCGGCTTTACGAATCCGATTCGTTTGTGCCATTACGTTTTCGGACAGACCTATTAAAGTGATGATTAGTAATGCTTTAAATGTAAACCTCATTGTATGCTGTTTTTTCAGGTCAATAGTGTTCTTTATAAAAACTAGTTCGAATAGTACTCAGAGCCATTGGTTAATATAGGTGCAAATATGCAAATATTTGTAAAAGTAAACATAATTTCGATAGCTCCATATTATATATCGACTGAAAATAAACGTATTTTAACCTGATAATATTTTAATACGCTGATATACAAAATAGTGTTATCTCAAAAAAGCTATCAGTATTTGAGCAAACTACATTTGTTGCAAACAATCAGTTCGATGAGTAGCGCTGCTTTGGCGCACCAAATGTGAAAATACTTTTAGATATGACTCACAACAGGTTTTATGGGGAAAGCTTCTCTCCAAAATATTGTTAAAAAACCATACCTTTGCGCTCGTAAAAACTAACATTAGTTTCTATAATTTGTTACAACACTGAAAACAATATAATAAATAAGATATGCAAACCAACAAAGTACTACTTATGATTCTCGACGGATGGGGAATTGGTAAAGGAGACAAATCCGATGTAATTGCAAACTCTAACCCAGAGAATATTATAAAACTACAAAAACAGTACCCACACGCCCAGCTCGAAACCAGTGGCGAACAAGTAGGACTGCCCGATGGCCAAATGGGCAACTCGGAAGTTGGCCACCTAAATATCGGCGCTGGTCGCATTGTTTATCAGGATTTGGTGCGAATTAATAAGGAGATAAAAAACGGTAAAATAGAGCAAAACGAAGCACTTACCAATGCCTTTAAGTATGCCAAAGAGAATAACGTAGGGGTTCATTTCCTCGGACTAGTTTCGGATGGTGGTGTTCACTCAATGGATACGCATCTTTATAAACTTTGCGATATGACAAAGGGTTACGGCCTTAGCAAAGTGTTTATTCACGCATTAACTGATGGGCGCGATACCGATCCACAAAGCGGCTTAGGGTTTGTTCGCAACCTCGAAAATCATCTTAAAAAAAGCAACGGCACTATTGCCTCCGTGGTTGGCAGGTACTACACAATGGATCGCGATAAGCGATGGGAACGAGTTAAAGTTGGGTACGACCTAATGGTAAACGGCGTTGGAACAGAAGTAACGGATATTGTCCAAGCCATCGAAAATTCATACGCAAACGGAGTAACCGATGAGTTTATTAAGCCACACATTTACGTAGACAAAAACGCCAAAGCAGTAGGAAAAATTCAACCCAACGATGTGGTAATTTGCTTTAACTACCGAACCGATAGGCTGCGCGAAATTACTATGGCCCTTACCCAAGCCGATATGCCAGATCACGGAATGAAAACCATTCCGCTACACTACGTTACCCTTACCAAGTACGACAACAGTTTTAAAGGCATAACGATTGCCTACGAAAAGGATAATCTAAAAAACACAATTGGCGAAGCCGTTTCGACTGCCGGACTAAAACAGCTCCGTATTGCCGAAACAGAGAAGTATGCACACGTAACATTCTTCTTCTCTGGCGGACGTGAGGAGAAATACCCTGGCGAAAGCAGAATTTTAATCCAATCGCCTAAGGTTGCAACCTACGATTTGCAACCAGAAATGAGCGCCTTTGAAGTGAAAAATGCCATTGTTGCTGAGCTTAAACATAAAACGCACGATTTTATTTGCCTTAACTTTGCCAATGGCGATATGGTGGGGCATACTGGCGTTTACGAAGCTATTCAGAAAGCAGTAAAAACCGTTGACCAATGCGTTGGCGAGGTGGTTGAAACGGCCAAAGCCAATGGCTATTCGGTTGTTATTATTGCCGACCACGGCAATGCCGATAACGCATTAAATGCTGATGGTACGCCTAACACAGCCCATTCGCTTAATCCCGTTCCAATTATTGTGGTATCAGATAAGTACACCTCGGTTTCGAACGGAATTCTTGCCGATGTTGCCCCAACCATTCTCAACATTATGCAGCTACCCATTCCAAATGAGATGACTGGAAAAGTACTCTGCAAATAATTTTAGGTATACTAAATAAAAAAATAATCGTTCTAAGAAACAATTACAGAATGCTTACCGTTAAAAATATATGATCCAGATAGACGACAAACTGATTAGCTTTGATGTTTTTGAAAAACATTTTTGCTGCGACCTTCCAAAGTGTATGGGCATATGCTGTGTACACGGCCAATCGGGTGCTCCGCTCGAAACCAATGAAATAAACATACTTGAAAATGAGCTACCCCAAATAAAACCATATATGAAGCCAGAGGGGCTAAAAGTGATTGACGAGCAAGGGGTTGCCGTTATGGACTTTGACGGAGATATGGTTACGCCACTCATAAACAACGAAGAGTGCGCTTTTTCTTTTGAAGAAGATGGCATTACATACTGCGCTGTTGAGAAAGCGTGGCGCGAGGGCAAGGTAAAATTCCGTAAACCCATTTCGTGCCACCTGTACCCCATTCGCGCAAAAGTGTACCCAACTTTTACGGCTCTTAATTACGACCAATGGCCCATATGCCAGCCAGCAAAAGAACTTGGAGCAAAATGGGCTATTCCTGTTTTCCGATTTGCAAAGGAGGCGCTAATTCGCGCTTACGGAGAAGAATTTTACAACGAAATGGAGGAAGCCTACACGGTACTGCAAAAATCGAATAGCACAACCTAACCCATTAGCTAACGGATAGTAACCGCAAAAAAAAGTTTTATCTCTCGATTTTTGGCTTAATTTTGCAATGTGAACACGGAACAAAAACACTTTGCAGAGGTTATATTGCCCTTGGCATTGCCAAAATTATATACCTATTCAATTCCCAGCGAATTGGTTGGCACAGTTGTGCCTGGCATAAGGGTAATAGTTCAACTTGGCAAAAAGAAACTCTACTCTGCAATTGTGTACAGCGTGCACAACAACGCCCCCGAGCATTATAAGACCAAAGATATTTTTCAAGCCATAGATACTAGTCCCTTGGTTTCTAGCAGTCAAATAAATTTTTGGGAATGGATGGCTAGCTACTATATGTGCACGCTAGGCGAAGTAATGAAAGCAGCATTACCCTCGGGACTTAAGCTCGAAAGTGAAACCCGCATAAGTCAGGGAGACAATTTTACCATTGCAGAATTACTTAGCGAAGCCGAAGCAGAAATAGTAAACTCTGTAAGCAAAGGCAAGAGCATTAGCATCCAGGAGTTAACAGCCAAATGCAATGCTCCCAATGCAATGGGAACGATTAAAAAAATGCTGGACAAAAATATACTATCCATTAACGAACGGATAGAGCCAGCATTTAAACCTAAAATTGAAACATTTGCACGCCTACACCCACGACTAAAAAATAATTCAGACGTAAACAAAGTATTCGAAGAGCTTGCCCGCGCACAAGCACAGCAAAAATACCTAATGGCATTTTTGGCATTAGCAGCCCCCACACACGAAACATTTACCGGTTGGGTTTCAAAAAAAGAACTTACCGAAAAGGCCAATACCTCAACTGGAGCATTTAAAGCGCTGGTAGAAAAAGAGATATTCGAGGTTGAGGATAGGGAAGTTTCGAGGTTAACAATACAGGGCCAAACTCACGAGGTAGAATTACAACTCACTCCAGCACAAAATCAGGCACATAGCACAATCAAGAGCGAATTTGAAACGAAAAACACCGTACTGCTCCACGGAGTTACTTCTAGCGGCAAAACCGAAATTTACATAACCCTTATAAAAGAACAGATTAACCAAGGCAAGCAGGTGCTATACTTACTACCCGAAATTGCCCTTACGGCACAAATTATCAATAGGTTAAAACGTTTCTTTGGCAATAAGGTTGGTATATACCACAGTAAATTTAGCGACAATCAGCGGGTTGAGGTCTACCAAAACCTAATGAATGATGGCAAGGACCCCGAAAAACCTTCGTACGACGTAATTCTTGGCGTTCGCTCATCCATCTTTTTACCTTTTAAAAGACTGGGACTTATAATAGTTGACGAGGAACACGAAAATACCTTCAAACAATTCAATCCGGCCCCAAGGTACAGCGCCCGCGATGCAGCCATTGTACTTTCGCATATTTCCAAATCAAAAGTTTTGCTAGGCACGGCAACACCTTCAATAGAATCTTACTACAACACACAAATAGGTAAGTACGGATTGGCCACACTTACCGAGCGGTACAAGGGTATTAATCTCCCGAAAATAACAGTGGTTGACACCCTAACGGCGCGGAAAAAGAAGTTGATGAAATCGGTTTTCTCCCCTCAACTAATTGAGGCTATTGGAACAAGTTTAGAAAGTAAAGCCCAAGTAATACTTTTTCAAAACCGCAGAGGCTACGCACCTTTTATAGAGTGCGACGAATGTGCCTGGATACCGCAATGCAAAAACTGCAACGTTAGCCTAACGCTGCATAAGCATAGTAACGACCTAATTTGCCATTACTGTGGTTACACAACACAAAACCTTACATCGTGCTTGGCCTGCGGCAGCAATAAACTTAGCACCAAAGGTATTGGAACCGAAAAAATTGAAGAGGAACTCGCCATCCTTTTCCCAGAAGCCATAATTGAACGAATGGACCTCGACTCAACCCGTAGTCGAAACTCATACGAACGGATTATAAATGACTTTGAACTCGGCAAAACCGATGTTCTTATTGGCACCCAAATGGTTAGCAAAGGGCTCGATTTTGATAGGGTTAACCTGGTAGGTATTATTAATGCTGATAATATGCTCAACTTCCCCGACTTTAGAGCCTACGAGCGCAGTTTTCAGCTTATGGTACAGGTAAGTGGTAGAGCCGGACGAAAACACAAGCAAGGACAGGTTATTATTCAAACCAACAATCCTCAACATACAATTATTCAGCAGGTTACGACTAACGATTACCAATCGCTTTATACCGAGCAGCTTGCTGAGCGTCGCAACTACCTTTACCCACCCTACTACCGACTTATACGAATTTCGTTAAAGCATAGAAATAACAATACCTTGGAAGTAGCGGCCAACCAGCTTGCCCGTAATCTCCAAACCATTTTTAAACAGCGAGTGCTTGGCCCTGAGGATCCGCCCATTAATCGTGTTCAAAATTACTATATTAAAGACCTGCTAATTAAGTTGGAAAGAAACATTGATTTGGCCAAGGCAAAAACAGTTCTCGAGCGAGAATTCAGCCGAATTACAGAATACCAACCATTTAGAGGGTTAATAATTGTTCCTGATGTTGACCCCCTTTAGGTGTAATGCAAAACCGATGAATTTATGTACAAAGTTGAAGGCGTTTGGTATGCGCCTACCCCTTAATTACTCGAAAAACCACCCCCCACAACAACCTTAATACACTTGGGTACAATGCTAAAAGTGAATGGCGACGTGCCCAACGATTCACCATCAACCTCTAAGTTAAAATCCGAGGATGAAGAAACCTCAACCACGGCCGATTGGTAGCTCAATACCTTAGGATGCTTTAGTATATTGCCATTATAAAGTTTTGACATATTAGTAAGCAACGAGAGACGGCTAATCTTTTTTATGAAGGTTATATCGAACAATCCATCGCCTGGATCGGCCTCGGGAGCCTGCATAACCCCACCTCCATTGTACTTACCTATACCTAGGGTTAAGTTAAAAACTTCGCCTTCATAACTCAGTTCGTCAAACCGCACGTTGGCAACCGAAGGCTTATAGGTAAATAGAGTTTTTACAATGCTAAAAAGATAAAGGAACTTCCCTTTTTGACCTTTCTCCTTAAGTTTGTTAACCTTCAACGCCACCTCGGCACCAAACCCAACTCCAGCCATATTAGCAATGTATCGCTGTTGGGGTAGCCTCGACTCAAAAAAATCTATCCGACCAACATCCTGAACAAACGTGCTACATTCCTTTATGGCCATTACACTCTCCTGGTAATCAGTGGGCAACATATACGTTTTAGCCCAATCGTTACCAGTTCCAACTCCTATAAAACCCAACGTAATATCAGTAGTTGACACCACATCCTGAATAAAAACGCCGTTCACAACCTCATTGTGCGTTCCATCTCCCCCAACGCAAATAATACGCCTATACCCCTTACGAATAGCCTTAACCGTTAATTCAACAGCGTGATATTTACGCTGTGTAAGGTCAAAATCGAAGCTAGGTAGGTGAGTCTCTAAAAGACTGCGAATTTGAGGCCAATCACGACTTCCCCTACCGGTACCTGAAGCAGGGTTCACAACCACGTACCACTCGGCCAAAGCTATATTTTTCATCCTGCAAAAGTAATAAATATTAATAATTAACAATTGACCAACGGGTGAACTCTGCTATTTTTATAAAAATATTAGCTATTTTTGCCAAAGCAAACAAACTTGAATTGTTAAAAACTTGTTGGTAACTTCAAGGGTAATGTTTATATTAGATGCTTCAAAATTTGCCTCAAATCAAGCACTTCAGGTAAATTTGTGACCTTAATCATTTTCACTGAAAATAAACTTTTTACATTATGGGAAAAGTAATAGCACTAGCAAACCAAAAGGGAGGAGTAGGTAAAACAACAACTGCAATAAACTTGGCAGCCAGTTTAGCCGTTCTTGAGAAAAAAGTACTGCTTATTGACGCCGACCCACAAGCCAACGCCACTTCGGGTACTGGGTTTGACTTACGAAATGTTAAAGCAAGTATTTACGAATGTTTGGTAGATGGACTAAACCCCAGAGAAGCAATACTTAAAAGTGAGATAGATGGGCTAGAGCTAATCCCTTCGCACATAGACCTTGTTGGTGCCGAAATTGAAATGCTTAACCTGCCCAACAGGGAGAAAATGCTGAAAAACGTAATCGAAGTTATTAAGGATGATTACGACTTCGTACTTATTGACTGCTCGCCTTCACTCGGATTAATTACCGTAAATGCACTATCCGCCGCCGACTCGGTTATAATTCCAGTACAATGTGAGTATTTTGCACTCGAAGGGCTAGGCAAACTGCTTAACACCATAAAAATTATACAAACACGACTAAACCCCGAACTTAAAATAGAGGGTTTTCTGTTAACAATGTATGATGCACGACTTCGACTTTCAAATCAGGTTGTTGATGAGGTTAAAAAACATTTCCAGCAAATGGTATTCGAAACCATTATACAGCGAAATATTAAACTTAGCGAGGCACCAAGTTATGGACAGCCAGTTATTCTATACGATGCAGCCTCTACAGGTGCAACCAACTACCTAAACCTAGGTCGCGAATTAATTCAAAAAAATACGGTAAGTGAACCAACTGAAGTAGAGAAATAAAGAATTCCCAAAATTAGTGATACACAAGAAATGGTAAAGAAAATGGCATTAGGACGCGGGTTAGGGGCTCTGATTGAAGGTGCAGAAACGCCACAAGAGCGCGCAGCAGCAAAAGGAGAGAACGAAAGTAACGATTCGATTAAAGAGATTAGCATTAATAAAATAGAGGCTAACCCTTTTCAACCACGAACCTCATTTGACCAGGAAGCGCTACAAGAGCTTTCCGAATCAATCAAAGAACTCGGAATAATTCAGCCATTAACAATACGCGAAATCAATGGGCAGTACCAGCTAATTTCGGGCGAAAGGCGTTTACGTGCAGCAAAAATGGCAGGACTTAAATCTGTTCCCGCTTTTATTCGCACTGCCAACGACCAGGGAATGCTCGAAATGGCTCTGGTTGAAAATATTCAGCGTGAAAACCTTGATGCCATTGAGGTAGCCATAAGTTACCAAAGGCTTATCGACGAGTGTAAACTAACCCACGACAATCTCTCGGAGAGGGTTGGAAAAAAAAGGGCCACGGTAACTAACTACTTACGCCTGCTAAAATTACCAGCCGAAATACAGATAGGTTTAAAGGAACGAAAACTTAGTATGGGGCATGCCCGTGCACTTATATCTCTCGAAGGCAAAGAGAATCAGATCGATTTATACCACACAATAACTGAAAACGACCTATCGGTTCGAAAAACGGAAGAATTGGCAAAACTTTTATCCCAACCTTTACAGCCCTCGCCCAAGAAGAAAACTCCCGAAACCACAGACCAAGTTCCACCCGAACTCATTGAGCTAGAAGAAAAACTACAAGACGTTTTTGGATGGGGTGTTGAGGTAAAACCCGGAAAGAAAGGGGCAGGAAAAATTGTTATTAACTACCGTTCACCTGGCGAGCTAGATGAGCTAATGGAAAGGGTAAATAACTTCAGTTCAAAATAAGTTGGGTCGTTCTTCGTTTAACCTTCCGATGTAAACACACTAAGCCTTGAAGTTTTGAAAAGCTACAATAACCCTATCGGTTTTTTTAATAAAGCGGGGCATTATTTTTTAATTGCCCTACTTTTATTTTTATGCCCTTCAAAACTCTTCTCACAAGACTCTGGGAAAATCGACACCTTATCTACTGCAAAGGTTTGGCTCATATCGCAGGTTCTTCCTGGCAGCGGACAAGTTATTAATAAGCAGTACTGGAAAATACCTGTCTTTTATGCAGGAATGGGTTCAATGGCCTATATGGGCTATCGGGCAAACAAAGAGTACCGCAAAATATACGACGAGTTTCAACAACCTTTTTACGGACCAGAAGAGAAATACCGGTTTGAAGAGGACTGGATGCGATACAAAACGCAACGTAACTTATACATTATTGGTGCCTCGGCATTCTATGTGGCAAGTGTTGCCGATGCCCTTATTGTGCGAACAAAAGACGACCACTCGCCACTTACGGCAATGGTATTCTCAGCTCTGCTGCCCGGTATGGGGCAAGTTTATAACCAAAAACTTTGGAAATTACCCTTTGTTTACGGCGGGCTGGCATCAGTTTACTATGTTATCGATTTTAACCAACGTGGCTACAAACGTTTTGGAAACGCCATAAAATTGAGACCAAACGATGAGTTTGCCGGAACACGCTCAGAAAAAGACCTAATAGTAATACGCAATGCGTACCGCCGAAACAGAGATTTAGCCATAATTGGCATTTCGGCATTCTATTTGCTAAATGTTATTGATGCTTATGTTGATGCGCATTTTTTTAGCTGGGACATAAGCGATGATTTAGCATATAACTTTGAACCTCTTATACAAAGGAATGTTATGGCTTTAGATTCACCTGGTACTCTTACGTTAGGACTACGTTTTAACTTAAACTTTTAAATAACCCCATGAGAAAACTTTCGTTCATCATAGCAATTGCTACACTACTTGCAATCCCATCTAAATCTGTAGCCGTAAAAGATAGTATACCGGTACTTAGGGATACAACCCTGGAGGGATTGGGATTAATTTCACAATTCGGAGCAAATCTCGACAGCCTTCTAAATTTATGGTATGTGCAAACAAGACTAGATACTATGAACTTGCTGTCGGTTGTTGAATCGGACGAACTAACAGGAATGACAACCCTACCCGATTCGGTTTACATACAACGACTGGCCGATATGAATTCTTTTATCGACCTGCCCTACAATAGTATAGTTCGGAACTTTATTAACGTGTACACCAATAGGCAACGCGACAAGATGCAGGTAATGCTTGGGCTTGCAGAATTTTATTTTCCAATTTTTGAGGAAATTCTAGATCGTAACAACCTGCCCATTGAACTCAGAATACTGCCTGTTATCGAATCGGCACTTAACCCGCGCGCCGTTTCAAGAGTGGGCGCCACAGGCATATGGCAATTTATGTACGGAACGGGCAGAATGTACAACCTCACCATAAACTCGTTTATTGATGATCGTCGCGACCCAATTGCATCAAGCGAAGCTGCTGTGCGTTTTCTGAAAGACCTATACTCTATTTATGGAGATTGGACTCTGGTAATTGCTGCATATAACTGTGGCCCAGGTAACGTAAACAAAGCCATAAGAAGAGCTGGCGGGAAAAAGAACTACTGGGACATATACTACTTTTTACCCCGCGAAACCAGAGGTTATGTTCCGGCTTTTATTGCAGCTAATTACGCATTTGAATACCATAAAGAACACAATATAAACCCAATACAAATGTCGTTACCTGCCACAACCGACACAATTATGATATCGGGGATGCTACACTTAGAACAGGTTTCGCACGTGCTAAACCTTCCTATTAAAACGCTGCGCGATCTAAACCCACAATATAAGGCTGACGTAATACCTGCCAACAGAAAACAGATGACTTTACGTCTTCCCTTTGAAGCAATTGGCCCTTTTATCGACAGGCAACAGGAGGTTTTCGCTTATAAAGACAGTATTTATTTTAACCAAAAAAATGTTATACACCCAAGCCGTTATACAGCATCATACAAACATTACGTACCAGCAGGCAGCAATAGTATTACATACAAAGTAAAACAAGGCGATGTGCTAGGCAAAATAGCCGAAAGGTACGGTGTAAGGGTTTCGGATCTTAAAAGCTGGAACAATATCAAAGGAAGTATGATTAGGGTTGGTCAAAATCTCACAATATATGTAAAGGGAGCAACAGGAGGAAAGTTGAGTGCCGCTCCACAAAATGCCGACCCAAACTATGTATACTACAAAGTACAAAGAGGGGATACTCTTTCGGGAATTGCACAACTTTATCCTGGCATTAGTGCGTCGGATATTAAAAAGGCAAACAACCTACCTAACGATAGGCTCATGCCTGGGCAAACACTTAAGATTAAACCAAAAAGCTAGCTGCTTGTCAACACAAGAGTATGAGCTTTAGCAAATAACACTCACATCAAACGCACATGGTTAATGGTTAAACCCTTTAAACAATTTCTGTTTGCGTTTATCGTAATGCTAATATTGGCAACTATTAGCATCGCAATATCTACTAGTATGATTACAGTAGGGTCGTTAGCCCTCCGGTATCCTTCACTACAACAACTTTTAGGACTCGACTCAGCCAAGAATAAATCGGAGTTTACCTTAGTTCCTGAACTGGCTAGGCTCGAAAGATATATCGATAGCATTTCAAACAACCCAGAGGTCGATACCTCCTTTCTTCAGAACCGCGATAATTTATTCGCAAATACTGATTCACTCTCGAACACCTCAACCGACTCGGCCAAAATAGTTTCAACAAAAAGTATTACGGTTGAAATTTTAAAAAATACTTTGGTTCCCATTGAGTTGCCCGACTCAACATTCTCGTCGTTAAGTTCATTTTTCAATGCACTAACTAATGGGCAAACCAATAAGCATCAGGTTAGAATTATGCATTACGGCGACTCGCAAATTGAGGGCGATCGGATAACTTCATTTCTACGATTACGCTTACAAAGTCGTTTTGGAGGCAGTGGCGTAGGATTACTCCATGCCGTACCCCACAGCTATCAGCCGGGCGCTATTTACCAAACAATATCCAATAACTGGGAGCAAACTTTAATTTCCGATCTAGGCAAAGGAGCGGTTGAACATAGATTTGGTTTACTAGGCGGATACTCTATTTTTGAAAAGCGTAAAAAGTTTTCCAAAGGCGGTTTTGGCGAGGCTTATATAGATTTTGAGCGTAGAGGAAAAAGCCAGAATGCTAGAAACTTCTCACAATGCCGCATATTTTATGGTAAAGCATCTGAGCCTTTTATGCTCTCAATTCAGTATGGACCAAAAACTCAGGAAGCCGAAATTATTGCACCAACCAACGAAATAAGCTCCATGACTTGGAGAGTGCCAATCGATGAAAGAAGCATTCGTATTGACTTTAAAGGCGATGAAAGTCCGCTGGTTTACGGCGTTTCGCTCGAATCGCCAGCTGGAATAATTGTTGACAATATTGCTATAAGAGGGAGCTCAGGGGTTGATTTTACCCGAGCCGACGACAAATCGCTAAAACAAGCTCTGGGCTTGGTAAATCCTAGCCTCATTATTCTCCAGTTTGGTGTTAACGTGGTTCCGCACATCGTAAAAAGTTACGACTACTACGAAAATCAGCTGTACCAGCAAATGCGGGCAATAAAAAGAGCCCATCCAAAAGTTTCTATTATTCTTATCGGCGTTTCCGATATGGCTCGTCGTGAGAATGGTGTTTACGTATCGTACCCCAACATAGAGCTAATTCGGAATGCACAGCGTAATGCAGCCTTTAGGGCAGGTGCTGCTTTTTGGGATTGCTTTACCGCCATGGGCGGAAAAAATTCAGTGCCCGCCTGGGCGTTCGCATCCCCTCCCCTAGCGTCGAAAGATTTTGTACACTTTACCCTCAGAGGTTCAAACCTAGTTGCCGAAATGTTCTACTCATCGTTAATGCAATCGTACAACAGCTACATTCAACAAAACGAATAGTAATTTACTATACCTTACCAGGTTGGCTATAAGCTACCTAATCAATATTTAATACTTTTTCTATTCTAAGGTCTAACAATCTTCCTTCGGATTAATGTCATCCTTGGGTTCCGTTATCATCCTTCGGCTTCGCTCAGGATGACGGGATAGTCATACTGAGCGGAGTCGAGAGGTGATGTAGAGTAAAATTAAAATAACATACTGATGAATTATTTAAGCATTAAATGCTATAATATAGTTAATTAATTAAGCAATAGATAAAATAAACGTAACAACTATTAACTTTTAACCTTTTGTTTTTAGTAAGAAAACAGCCAGTAAGGATACGATTTTCTCGTCTTCGCGAGGAGCGTAGTATGCGATGAAGTTTTGCAGCGCTGTCGCTATGGTGTAATGGAACAACCAACTGCTCTGCTAGCTTGGAATTTAAAATAAAAGGTTGGCTTCGCCGAACTCGACCTTAGCCCTCGGCTGGCTTCACAAAAAAACCTCGCAATAACGAGAAAAAAATCGTATTAGCTAACCCGTAACTCACTGTTCACTGTTCACTTTTAGTTTTTAGTTTTTAGTTTTTAGTTTTTAGTTTTTAGTTTTTCACTTTTAGTTTTTCACTTTTAGTTTTTCACTTTTAGTTTTTCACTTTTAGTTTTTCACTTTTAGTTTTTCACTTTTAGTTTTTCACTTTTAGTTTTTCACTTTTAGTTTTTCACTTTTAGTTTTTAGTTTTTAGTTTACCACTTATCACTTCCCCCTAAATTTCAATAAAGGATTAATCATCCAATTCTAAAAAATTCAGCAAGAATTATTACTTTGGCGCTCACATTTTGAACTAAACAGAAAATAGGTGCGAGCCAAGCAGGATATCAAACAAGCCAGAAGGCTAGGAATTGTTATAGGAGTAATTATTGCCTTAATTGGCGTTGTGCTAATTATATCGCCTTTTAAAATGTTAAAAAAACAGCAACCCCAGCCAGCGGATGAACCGTTATGGTTTGTACATTTCGATAAAAACAACATATCAACCTTTGGGTCGAAGCAATTAGAGAACAGGCTAAAAACGTTACTAATCAACACGAAACTGAACAATAGCAAGCTGTCAATTCTACATATTGGCGATTCGCATATACAAGCTGATGTTTTCACTGGGCAAACCCGCAAATTACTGGCTTCATGGCTTAACGACAAGCAGTTTACACGAGGGTTTACCTTCCCATACCAGCTATACGGCTCAAACCCACCCGACGATTTTAAAGCAGAATGGAAGGGCGACTGGCAGAGAGTGACGGATTCGTCGAACATTGGTATTTCGGGAGTTTCGGTAGCAACCAGCAGCGTTGATGGAGAAATATCTATATCGATTGCCAAAAATGGAGAGAATGAGCAACTATTTGACGAGGTAAGAATTTTCTTTAGCGCCGATAGTCCACAAACTGTTCCTTATCCTCTAATAAAACACGAGCTTACCCATCGCGATTCGTGTAGCGTTACCTACAATCTACTTGAGTCAAACGCTTCAATAACAATAGCTAAGCCTAACAACACCAATGCTAACTTAACCATTCATGGCATTGACCTTATTAACAGTAAAGCGAAACTTACCTACCATGCTGTTGGACTTAACGGAGCATCGATTAGCACCTTTCAAAAATCGGGACTGTTTTCACAACATCTTACTAGCATAAATCCCAATATCGTTATTATTTCGTTGGGTACAAACGATTCGTACACCACAAACTTTAATGCTAAACTCTTCAGAAAAAACTACGAATTACTTATCAGCCAAATTAATAAAGCGCTACCCAATGCCTTAATTATGCTCTCAACAGCTGGCGATCATCTTTTTGAAAAAGAGCATCACAACCCGAATATAGAGAAAGCCAATCGCGAGATACTACAAACTGCCAAAAAACTTGAATGTGGCGTATGGGATTTTTACACTGTTATGGGCGGAAAGGGCAGCATTGAACTATGGGCAGAGCGAGGGCTATGCGCACCCGACAGGTTACACCTAAACCGAAAAGGTTACAGGTTGCAAGCCTCACTGTTTTTCGATGCCCTGATTGGTTTAGTCACTGAAAACGAAAGTATTTTAACCACTAAGATAAAGTATGCCAATGAGTGACCCTGGCTCATATATTTTGCAGTTTTTTGCCTATAACGAAACCCGACCGTTAATATTTACCGAAGGTTCGTTCTGGCTATTCTTTACCATACTGCTGTTGGGCTATAGCTTGGTTTACAAAAAAGGATTTATCCGCAGCCTGTACCTTTTGGTTTTCAGCCTTTTCTTTTACTATAAAGCGAGTGGACTATACTTTGCGCTTCTAATTTTCTCCACCTTATGCGACTACTTTCTGGGGTTATATATTCACAAAGCGGTGGCGCACTGGAAAAAGAAGATGTACGTTACCCTAAGTGTGTTTATTAACCTTTTGGTGCTATCATTTTTTAAGTACAGCTACTTTTTAACCGATAGCATAAACAACCTTTTTCAAACAAACTTAAAGCCCTTTAATCTACTCTCGCACCTATCGAATACTATTGCAGGAACACATTTTGATGTAACCAGCATTTTGCTGCCTGTGGGAATATCATTCTTCACCTTTCAAACCATTAGCTATACCGTTGATATTTATCGAGGTAAGGTTAAACCCGTGAGAAACATTATCGATTTTGGGTTTTACGTGTCGTTCTTTCCACAGCTTGTGGCTGGCCCCATAGTTCGTGCCTCGGAATTTATACCCCAACTGTACAAAAAATTCACCCTCACCCAACGAGAGTTTGGCCATGCGCTGTTCCTTATTCTCAATGGATTAATTAAAAAAGTTATTATCTCAGACTACATATCGGTTAATTTTGTAGACCGTGTTTTTGGCAGTCCGCTAAGCTACTCGGGACTAGAGAACCTTTTGGCCACCTATGGATACTCGATACAGATATACTGCGATTTTTCGGGGTATACCGATATGGCCATTGGAATTGCCCTGCTCTTAGGTTTTAGGCTTCCCATAAACTTTAATTCGCCCTACAAAGCGGTAAACATAACCGATTTTTGGCGCCGATGGCATATTTCACTCTCATCATGGCTTCGCGACTATCTATACATCCCGCTGGGAGGCAGCCGCAAGGGAAAAGTTAGGACCTACATAAACCTGCTGCTAACCATGCTACTTGGCGGACTATGGCATGGGGCAAGCGTACGCTTTATTATTTGGGGCGGAATACATGGGGTATCGCTGGCATTGCACAAGCTTTGGTGCAAAGTTTTCACAAAAACCAGATGGCACTCCCACCCATGGAAACGCATTGTTTCGGCAATCATCACCTTTCACACGGTTGCCCTTGCGTGGATTTTTTTTAGAGCCGAAAGCACCAGCAAGGCTCTTGAAATGCTTAGGCAAATAGCATCAAGGTTTGGCTGGCAATCGTTTGGCACAGTAATTACCACGTACGCACCTATTCTGCTACTTATTACGGGGGCGTTAACTATTCATCTACTGCCTGTTAGGTGGAAAGAAACCTACCGAGGTCTGTTTATTAAAACTCCCCTTTGGGTAAAAATTATTATAACAGTTGTAGCAGCCATCGTAGTTATACAATTTAAAACAGCCGATATACAGCCATTTATCTACTTCCGGTTTTAGACTTCGGCTTCGCTCAGTCTGACGAAGGGTCGCTTCGAACCATCAACCCGCATCACCTTAGCATGTAGTCAGGCTGAGCGAAGACGAAGCCTGAGCCGCTTACCCTGAGCGCAGCCAAAGGGTGGCAGCGCAGACGAAGGGTGACTTTCCAACTAAACAACAATGCATTCCCAACATAAGTTATAGTTATTTCGGTTTTATTGCTAATTTTGCTTAGCGTAACAATTCTCCCATATACTCATGTGGGTTACCAGGCGAAGCTGTATAGGCCTAGAGCTATTTCAGCAAAAACTGGTATCGTATTCATCTATATATGTGCATATTACAAAAACCAACAATCAAAACTCCCAATATTGTGGACAAAAAGATAACCCTTTTACTCATCGTTCTAGTTATAACGTTGGCTTCGTGCAACCGCCGTAGCCAGCTGCTATATATGCAAAATATCGACGAAACAGCGGATCTCCCCTTTGCAACACCTCCCACCTACCGGCTGGGTGCTGGCGATATTCTACACATACAGCTAGTAACTCACAGTCCCGAGATTAGTATGGCATTTAACAACCCCACAGGTGCTCAGTATTTGAGTCAAGGTCGCGATGAATCGTCTCTATACCTTAATGGCTACACGGTTGGCTCCGATGGTACTGTGCAGCTGCCCTTTTTAGGCGAAGTTCAAGTAAAGGGTTTAACTCTGGATGAGGCAAAAAATATGGTTCAGCAAAAAACCAACTCATTGTACAAAGATGCATCCGTAATTGTTAAGCTGGCTAGTTTTAAGGTTACCGTAGTGGGCGAGGTACGCCGCCCAGGTGTAATTCGAAATTTCAACGAAAATCTAAATGTTTTTGAAGCGATAGCCGCCGTGGGGGATATAAGCGAGAATGGCGACCGCCGAAAAGTGCTGGTTGTTCGTCCTACCAACGAAGGGAACAAAACATTCAGGCTGAACCTTGCCGATAAATCAGCTCTTGCCTCAGAAGCCTTTTACCTATTACCCAACGACGTGGTAATTGTAGAACCCATTGGCAATAAGGTTTTCCAGATGAATATTCCGTATATAACGCTAACTTTCACATCCATAAGTACACTAATACTGTTGTATAATTTTATTACGAAGCTTTAAGGAAGGTTGAGGTTAAGGCTAAGGTTGAGAGGAAAAAAGGTTAAGGCTAACGTTTAGAATTTAGCATGCTTAAACCAATATATAATCCATAATGTATAAAAGTTTTGTTGAAATGCCTGTTTGGCAAAATGCGCATAAACTTTCAATAGAAGTTTACCAAGAAACAGTTAATTTACCTCGCTCAGAGGATTATGGTCTTACTTCACAAATTAGAAGGTCTTCCAACAGTATATCTGCAAATATTTCAGAAGGATTTGGTAGGAAAACGCGAAAGGATAAAGCCCATTTTTATGCCATTGCGCGAGGTTCAGCATTTGAAACCCAAAACCACTTACTGTATGGTAACAAGATAAAGTATTTTGATGATGATTTCACGATAAAATTGGTTGAAGAATACTCCTCACTAATCTTCGATTTAAATAAACTAATAAACTATTTAACCTAACCCTCAACCTTAACCTCAACCTCAACCTCAACCTCAACCTTAACCTTAACCCTCAACCTCAACCTCAATTCCTAACTAGCAATAATATTTCTATGGAAACCCCCAACAACAACTACCCCCACTTTGAAGAGGAAACCCTCGATTTAAAACGATATTTCTTCCTCTTTTTAGCAAACTGGTACTGGATAGCTATTTGCGTATTTGCCGGGCTTTTTGTAGCATACCTGGTAAACCGCTACTCGGAGCAGGTGCATTCGGTAAAAGCATCATTACTGGTGGGCAACGCCGATGGTCGCAAGGTGGGACAAGGAGTGCAGACCCTTATGCGCGAGCTCAATTTAACGCAGGAGAAAAAACGAATTGAAAATGAGATAGGTATCCTCAAATCGTACACCTTGGCACGAACAGCCATTGAAGAACTACCCGATTTTATGGTAACTTACGTAAATGTTGGCCGACGAGGAATTGCCGAGAGTAAACTGTATAACCGTTCGCCCTTTGTTGTTAATATAGACACCTCGGACGTTAACACTATGGGATACCCTGTTTATATTAGCATCCTATCAAATAAAGAGTATACCATTGACTTTGATGATGGTACGCCCGAAAAGACGATGCGTTTTGGGCAAAAGTACATCGACAATCGATTTGCCTTCCTCATAAACTTAAAGGACCAAGAGGGTTACGAGCAGACAAGCCAATCGAACAAGTACTATTTTACGATTAACAATGCACATAGTTTGGCCGTAAACTATATGAAAAAGGTAAATCTTGAGCTTAACGATAAGCAAGGGAGTTTACTAACCTTATCTACCAGCGGTTTTGTGGCGCAGCAAGAGGCCGACTTCCTAAACAAACTTATGGAAGTTTATATCCGCAACGATCTGAATGAAAAGATGCAGACTGCCATAAATACCATCGATTTTGTGGATGAGCAGCTGGGAGGTATTTCGGACTCGCTTCGGCAGGCAGAGTTAATGCTTCAAAACTTTAGAACAGGAAAGGGTATAATCAACCTAAGCACAGAGGGAAGTGCCTTACTTGAAAGGTTAGAAACGCTCTACACTGAAAAGAATATCCTCTCGTTTCAGCTAGAGTACTTCGATTATTTAGCAAAATACTTAAAAGAGAAAAAAGACCTGAAAGGTTTGGTATCGCCAGCCACAATAGGGATTGAAGAAACTGGAATTGCTACAATAGTGGCACAGCTAAACCAGCTATCGCTTGAGCGTGATGGGTTACTTCTTACCATTAACAAAGACAATGTGCAGATAGTAAGGCTGAACCAAAGCATCGAAAGCCTAATATCGCTCCTATTCGAAAAACTTGATGGGATGCGCGAGGTAAATGGAATTCGAATTAAGGAGATAAACAAAAGGATTGCCAATCAGGAGGGGCAGCTGCGTATGCTACCTGTTACCGAACGCCAGCTGGTAAATATGGAGCGCAAGTATAGCATTAACGAGAAGTTTTACACCTACCTAATGGAAAAACGCATTGAGGCAGGAATTGCAAAAGCATCCAACGTATCGGACAATAAAGTAATTGACGCAGCAATGCCCGAGATGGCCGAAGTGGTTAAGCCTAAAAGGAGTATTAACTACGCCATGGGCTTTTTAGTTGGCTTAATGATTCCAGTACTGCTAATCCTACTTTTCGACCAACTTAACAACTCCATTCAAGATCCATCACACATCAGCAAAAAAACCAGAGTTCCGTTAATGGGTACCATTGGGCATAACCCATACGAGAGCTTACTACCCGTTTTCGATAAGCCAAAATCATCATTTGCCGAGTCGTTTAGGGCACTGCGCACCAATATCGATTTTATGCTAAGCAAAGCCGACAACAAGGTAATACTCGTTTCATCAACCATTAGCGGCGAGGGCAAATCGTTTGTGGCCTCGAACCTGGCAGTTAGTCTGGCAATGCTAGGAAAACGAACTGTGCTGCTGGGTCTCGACCTGCGGAAACCTAAAATTCACACTCTTTTTGGAATTGATAATAGCAGGGGGCTAAGCACCTTTTTTATTGGCAGAGATAAATGGGAAGATATTTTGGAAGCCACGATTGTTCCTAACCTCTCTGTAATGCCATCGGGTCCCATACCACCCAATCCAGCTGAGCTGGTGGCAGGCACAAAGTTCGATGAGCTTATAGCTGCGCTAAAGCAGAATTTCGATTTTATAGTTATAGACTCGCCCCCCGTTGCTGTGGTTACCGATGCGGTTCTCATTAGCCGCCTTTGCGATACCACCCTGTTTGTGCTAAGGCACAGGTATACATCAAGAAACGTTCTGGAGCTGGTTGAAGACCTATCTAAGGCAAAAACCATAAACAATATGGCATTGCTGCTCAACGATTTTAAAAAGCCAAGGGGCTACGGTTACGGGTATAACTATGGATACGGATATGGCTATAGCTATGGTTATGGCTACAACAATACATACGGATATGGGCAGGGATACTATACCGATGAGGAGAATGGAAATAAGGTTAAAGGATTCGTTAAGAAGTTCTTTGGATAAAATTTGAACGCAAAGAACAAAAAGTTGCACAGTGTAACACTGTGTTTCACACGGAGGTACACTGTGGGACAAAAAAACAATGTAAATCAGTGAAGCAGTAAGTTGCGAGTTGCGAGTTACGGGTTACGGGTTTGCTAGTTCCAATCTTTTCCGTCATCGCGAGCGTACTTTGCGAACTTAGCGAAGCAATCTCATGAGCATAGCGAATAACAAAGCGATCTTTACTTACGCAGTAAAAAAAACGTAGAACACAAAACGCTGAACGCTGAACGTGAAACGCCAAAACAATCTGTTCTAATCTGCATAATTAGCGGATAAAAAACAGCGCAAATCAGTATCTCAGTCACATTCCCAGTCGAAATTTCGCATAACTTACGAAACAAATACACTTAACTTTCGTGTATTATGCTAAATAAAACGCACTCGCATTTATTTACTAAAGGGACTATGAATATTGACTCCGTTACAATAGAACTTATTCCCTTTTTCGAATGGGCAATGCATATTTCGAGTAGCTTATCGCAATAACAAAGATATCCACAGACCTGTCTGCGAACAAAAAAATCAATCCGTGTTAATCTGAGTAATCAGTGGACAAAAAAAATAATCTGTGTCAATCTGAGTAATCTGCGGGCAAAAAATCAATCTGTGTTCATCTGTGTAATCTGCGGACAAAAAACCAGAGCACTACACAAAACGTACAATTAAAAGCCAATATGTTAGCCATAAACTTCATTTAACCTAGTTAATAGCCAATAAATTGAACGATATACACAACATATTAGATAGATACAATCCCCATAATGTTGCCAAAGATATTGCAGCTAGAGCCAAGCAGCTTAGGCTAGCAGTAAATATTACCCAGCAGCAGCTTGCCCAAAAAACCGGTGTTAGCCTTGGATCCATTAAAAGATTTGAGACAACTGGGCTAATATCATTACAAAACCTGCTTCGAATTGCAGTTACACTTAACGCAGTTGATGATTTCACAAATCTATTTGCCCACACCAACTACAGTTCCATTGATGAGGTTGTAAAACACCAAAAGGTAAAAAAACGTCAGCGAGCGAGAAGTCATTAGAAATCAGATGCATTCTGGGTTAGCATTCAGTCTAATGAAAAGGGTATAGTTAATGACACTGATAATGACACTGATAATGACACCGATAGTATTACACAGAGGATAGACAAGATGATTGAACTTATTAAGGAAAACGAAGATATTTCGGTGAGCATATTAGCAACAAAACTAAATGTATCAAGAAGAACTATTTTAAGGGATATTGAAAAACTAAAGCATCAAAATATCCTAAAAAGGGTCGGTAAAGCAAAAGGAGGTCACTGGCAAATAATTGAACAATAAGCAAATGAAATTCCACAGTGTGTGCTGCCCTGATCTTATCCAAAGGGAATCCACAAATAAAGATTTGAACACAGACCTGTCTGCCGAACAGGCAGGTAACAGATAGTCACTGATAAAAAGAAGTTTCACAGTGTAACACTGTGTTAAACACGGAGGTACACTGCGGGACAAAAAACAGCGTAAATCAGTAAAATCAGCGTCATCAGTACTCAAAAAAACAATATAAATGCCCAATAAAAAAACATTACTAATCACTGGCGGCACAGGCTCATTTGGCAATGCTGTACTCAACAGATTTATTAACGATGATCGTTTTAGCGAAATCCGAATATTCTCACGCGACGAGAAGAAGCAGGACGATATGCGCCACCGCCTTAACAACCCAAAGGTAAAGTTTTACATTGGCGATGTGAGAGAAAAACGCAGCGTTGACGGTGCCATGTCGGGTGTTGACTTCGTATTTCACGCAGCAGCTCTCAAACAGGTACCTTCTTGCGAGTTCTTCCCAATTCAAGCCGTACGTACAAATGTTTTCGGAACGGAAAATGTTATTGACTCGGCAATACAACACGGTGTGAAAAATGTGGTGGTGTTAAGCACCGATAAAGCCGCTTACCCTATAAACGCTATGGGTATTAGTAAGGCTATGATGGAAAAGGTAGCCATTGCCAAGGGAAGAAGTTTAGGTCCAAAAGCCAAAACTACAATCTGTTGCACTAGGTACGGAAATGTTATGGCTAGTAGAGGCTCGGTAATACCCTTGTGGATCGATCAGATTAAACTAAAAAAAGATATCACCCTTACCGATCCGAAAATGACTCGCTACATGATGACTTTAGAAGATGCAGTAGACTTAGTACTATTTGCCTTCGAAAATGGACAAAATGGCGACCTGTTTGTACAAAAGGCACCCGCGGCTAGCCTTACAGTACTGGCTATTGCTTTGAAGGAACTATACAAATCAGAGTGCAAGATTAGATTTATTGGAACCCGGCACGGCGAAAAACTCTACGAAACGCTGGTTACTCGCGAGGAAATGGCCAACAGCATCGAAATGGGTAACTACTTTCGCATACCCTGCGATGCTCGTAACCTAAACTACGACAAGTACTTTGTAGAGGGGCAGAAGAAAATTACCAGTGTTGAGGATTACCACTCGCACAACACCTACCAATTGAATGTAAACGAGATGAAGCAATTGCTTTTAAAACTCGATTTGGTGAAAAATGACTTAACAGAGAAATAAAATTAATAGATAAACTTTGTGTTTGGCTTCTATGTTCTATTTGTAATTAACAAACCCCAATTAAACTCCACATATGATTAAAATTGGAATTACAGGTCAAAACGGATTTATTGGAACAAACTTGTACAATAATCTTAAATTTGATAATGAAGTAGAGAGAATACCTTTCGAAAAAGAATATTTTACCAATCAAAACCTGTTACAAACTTTTGTAAAAAAGTGCGATGTAATTGTTCATCTTGCAGGGTTAAATAGGCACAACGACCCTAATGAGATTTATGAAACAAATATTGATTTAGTAAATAGATTGATTGATGCCTGCGAAACAACCGATACAAAACCACACATTGTTTTTACATCATCAACCCAAGAAGAAAAAGATAATGCTTACGGTCGATCGAAAAAGGAGAGCAGATGGAAATTAGAAGAGTGGGCCATTCGGAACAAAGCAAAATTTTCGGGCTTGCTTATTCCCAATGTTTTTGGTCCTTTCGGAGATCCACATTACAACTCTTTTATAGCAACGTTCTGTCACCAATTGACTCATAATGAACAACCTAGAATTGAGGTTGACGGAACAATTAAACTAATATATATAGAAGAGGTTATAGAGAAGGTTAAGAGAATTATTTTTTCAATGCAAGGCAAAGAATCAGATGAAGCCATTGTTGAATTTGTGCCATTTAAGCATTCAGCAGAAAAAAAAGTTTCGGAGGTTTTAGAGCTACTTGAAGGTTTTAAAGCGAACTATTTTAAAGATGGTATTTTTCCAAATTTAAACAACCCTTTTGAGCGTAACCTATTTAATTCCTTTGTTTCTTATATCGACCATAAAGATTTTTTCCCATTTTACCTAAAGCAAAATACCGATGATAGGGGTAGCTTTGTAGAAACAGTAAAGATGAATAGCGGTGGTCAGGTTTCATTCTCAACCACAAAACCGGGCATTACACGCGGCAACCATTTCCACACCCGAAAAGCAGAACGGTTTGCCGTAATTAAAGGAAAAGCTCGCATCGAATTACGACGCATTGGCACTAACGAAGTATTATCATTTGAACTGGATGGCGAAAAACCATCGTTTGTTGATATGCCGATATGGTACACACACAACATCACCAACATCGGAGATCAGGATCTTTATACCATCTTCTGGATTAGTGAGTTTTTTAATGCTGAGGATCCGGATACGTTTTTCGAGGAGGTTTAATTAGTGACTAGTAATTAGTGACTGGTAATTAGTAAATTATGGAATATGGTGAGGACTCATAAAGATTTGAATGTATGGAAGAAATCTGTTGATTTTGTAACAAATATTTATGGTGTTACCGACAAGTTTCCAAAGGCTGAAATGTTTGGATTAACATCACAAATTCGTCGAGCTGCGATTTCCATCCCTTCTAACATAGCCGAAGGTGCAACCAGAAAACACAAAAAAGAGTTCAGACAATTTTTATATATTGCATTATCTAGTGCTGCTGAAGTTGATACGCAACTAATTATTGCAAATAAACTTGGTTTTTTAGAATCAAACAAAAAGGATGAACTTCAACTTGAATTGACTTCCATTTCTAAAATGATTCAAGGTTTAATAAAAACTATTATTACTTAGTGACTAGTAACTAGTTATCAGTCATAAACCACTAATCACCAGTCACCAGTCACTAATCACCAATCACCAAGAAATGAAAAAACTAAAAGTTCTCACCGTAGTAGGTACCCGCCCCGAGATAATTCGCCTATCACGAGTTATGGCTAAGCTCGACCAATCACAAGCCATTGAGCACATCACTGTGCATACAGGTCAGAATTACGATTACGAACTAAATGAGATATTCTACGAAGATTTGGGTATCCGTAAGCCCGACTACTTTTTAGAGGCCGCAGGCGCCACCGCCACCGAAACCATTGGCCAGATACTTATAAAGATTGATCCACTGCTTGAGCAGATAAAACCCGATGCATTCCTAGTACTGGGTGATACCAACAGCTGCCTGTGCGCCATCCCTGCAAAAAAACGGCACATTCCCATTTTCCATATGGAGGCAGGCAACCGATGCTTCGATCAGCGAGTACCCGAGGAAACCAACCGCAAGATTGTTGATCATATCAGCGATATTAATATGACCTATAGCGATATTGCCCGAGAGTACCTGCTAAGGGAAGGCTTACCAGCCGATAGGATTATTAAAACCGGCTCGCCCATGCTCGAGGTGCTTAACTACTATCTACCAAAAATTAACAGTTCCGATGTGCTTAAAAGGCTAGGGTTAACAAAAGATAAATTCTTTGTTGTCTCGGCACACAGGGAAGAGAATATCAACAACCCAAAAAACTTTAAGGGATTAATAGATTCCCTAAACCAAATTGCTGAGCAATACCAATACCCCATTATTGTGAGCACACACCCCCGCACCCGAAAAAAGTTAGACGAGTTAAGGTCACAGCGTAACACTGTGTTAAACACTGAGCAACACTGTGAAATAAACTCGTTAATCCAATTTATGAAACCCTTAGGTTTTTCCGACTACAACGCTCTACAGATAAACGCCTACGCCGTATTATCCGATAGCGGAACCATAAGCGAAGAATCATCAACGCTAAATTTTAGGGCACTCAATATCCGCGAGGCACACGAGCGCCCCGAAGCCATGGAAGAGGCTAGCGTGATGATGGTTGGCCTGAACCCTGAGCGAATTATGCAAGGACTTGTGCAGCTACAATATCAGAAAATAGGGGAGGAAAGAAATTTCCATAAGGTAAAGGACTACTCCATGCCCAACGTTTCCGATAAGGTGGTGAGAATTATTTTAAGCTATACCGATTATATTAAACGGACGGTGTGGGGGGAAAAGATTTGAACACAGATAACACAGATCTAACAGATGAACACAGATAAAAAGGTTCAATTAAAAACAGTGCAAATCAGTTCAATCAGCGTCATCAGTGTTCCATAAGTGACAAGAAACGATTTGAACGCAGATAACACAGATCTAACAGATGAACACAGATAAAAAGGTTCAATTAAAAACAGTGTAAATCAGTTTAATCAGTGTCATCAGTGTTCCAAAAAAAGTCAGAGCACTACACAAAACGCATAATTAAAAGCCAACATATTAACCGCAAACTCCGTTTAACCTAATTAATAGCCAATATATTGAACGATATACGCAACATATTAGATAAATACAATCCCAATAATGTGGCCAAAGATATTAAAGCATTCAATCCTAATATAAATTTATTTTGGAATACCTACCCAAAGAAAAAAATGGAGCCCATAGAAAGCACAAACAAGAAATACGATTTTGTGTTTTTTGCTCGTGTAACTAAAGATAAGGGTATTGTTGATTTATTAAAAGCTTTTGCCATTATTAAGACCAAAAAACCAGATATAACACTTTGTGTAATTGGAGGTGGCAATACCGAACCTTTCAAATCTTTAGCTATAGAATTAGGAGTAGAAAAGAACATTACTTGGGCTGGCTTTTTACCTACACAAGATGATGTTCATCAAATAGCATCTCAGGCAAAAATAAGTGTATTACCCACTTATCATGATATAATAAGCGGTACAATACTTGAAAGTTTATTTTTAAAAATACCTATTGTAGCCTATAATGTGGGCAGCATACATGAGGTAAATGAAAAAGAAGAAATTATTTCTCTAGTTGATAAGCTCGACATAGAAACATTAGCAAAAGAAATGAAATACCTACTTGACAATCCCGATATAAGAAAAGACAGAGCAGAAAAAGGATACCAACGTGCTTATGAAATGTTTGCACACTCTGATGAAGAAATTAGAAAAAGCCTGCTTAATGCTTATCAAATTGTAATTGATGTTTTTTATAGTAATACCCGCAATTAATGAAAACTGCCGAAAGGGTTATTTTTAATACAGCAATACTTTACGTAAGACTAATTATTGTTATGGCAATTGGTCTTTTTACAACAAGGCTTGTACTCGATGCATTGGGCGAGGTAAATTATGGGATATATGTTCTTGTAGCAGGTGTAGTTAGTATGCTTGCCATTCTGCAATCTGCAATGGCTACAACTTCAATGCGGTACATGTCGCATAGTCTTGGGACAGGTAATAAAAAGATTATTGCAAATACATTTAACACTACTCTTTTTTTGCATATTGTAATTGGGTTTATTGTTCTTTTTTTTATTGAAGTTGGAGGGTACTTTATGTTTGAGTACTTTTTACAAATACCCGAAGATAAAATATTCGATGCTAAGGTAGTTTACCAATTTATGGCGCTAACTACTTTTGTTACTATTATTGCTGTGCCCTACGATGCTGTAATAAACTCCCACGAAAATTTACTCTTACTTTCCGTAGTAGATATATTGGGCTCCATACTAAAGCTGGCATTGGCAATATACCTATCACTCACAAATCTTAATCTGTTAATCATTTATGGGTTAGGTTTATTTGTAATCCAATTTATACTTAGATTATTAAAGAGACAGTATAGTGTAAAAAAATACGAAGAGTGTAAGATAAATTTTAAAAAGCATATGGATAAAGCCAAGTTGAAAGAAATACTGTCTTTTACTTGGTGGAACCTATTTGGCTCAATTGCTGCGGTGAGTGTAACACAGGTAAGAAGCGTATTACTAAACATGTTTTTTGGGGTGAAAGTGAATGCTGCCGAAGGGATATCAAAATCGGCAAGTAGCCAGGTAAATACCGTTTCGGTAAATTTAACTCGTGCTATTAACCCCCAACTTGTGAAAAGCGAAGGTGCGGGCAACAGGGATAGAATGCTAGAGATTACAAGTATTTCAACAAAGTTTTCCATTCTGCTTTTTTCATTAATTGCCATTCCTGTAATTGTTGAAACTCAATACCTGCTTGATTTATGGCTTAAAGATGTGCCTGAATTTGCAGTAATTTTTACGCAGCTTACATTAATAGGATTACTCATATCAAAATTCACTTTCGAAATAACAAATGCTATTCGTGCCGTTGGTCGAATTAAAGAGTTTCAGGTTATTGAAACTATTATATTGGTATTAAACATACCCATTGTATATATTCTATTTAAGCAAGGCTATTCCCCAGAGTATATTTATTATGTATCTATTCTATTTTCTATTATTATAAGTGTTTACAGACTGTATATTGGTAAAAAAATTGCAGACCTAAATATTAAAAGTTTTTTAGGTGCAACCCTTTTACCCTCAATAATACCAATCATCATAGCTTTTGCATTAAATATACTGATTAAAAGCCACTTAAGCCAAAGTTTTTACAGGCTAATTTTAATTACATTAACTAGTATTTTAGTTCTAACCCTTTACTTCTACTTCTTTTCCATTTCGGCTTACGAAAAATCAGTAATTATTTCAGTATTTCATAAAGTAAAAACCAAGTTTACAGCATGGAGAATAAAGAAATAACCGTTCCCGTTTTATTCATCGGTTTTAACCGCCCCAAGGTTTCTTTGCAAACCTTTGATTATATTCGAAAAGCGAAACCAACAAAGTTATATATTGCCATCGACGGCCCTAGGGCAGATAAACCGGACGAAGAAAAATTGGTAACCGAAGTTAAAAAGGTAGTTGAAAATGTGGATTGGCCATGCGAAACCCACTACAAATACAACGAAACCAATAAAGGAGCCGAAATAACAGTGTCTTCAGCTATTTCCTGGGTGTTCGAAACCGAAGAATATACCATTATATTAGAAGATGATATTGTAGCCCCACTATCCTTTTTTAAGTTTGCTCAAGAAATGCTTTTTAGGTATAAAGATGAAGAGAAAATATGGGCTATAAGTGGAGTTAACTTTACTCCTTTACCAAGAGCATATGATACCGATTACTTTTTTGCTAAATATGGGCATACTTGGGGTTGGGCAACATGGAAGCGAGTTTGGAATAATTTCGATTTATATGCTGAAGTACAAGAAGAGCATTTATCTAACAAGTTTTTAGCTAGCATTACAAATTCAAAAAAAGAACTTATCCATTATAAAAAGAAATTTAAAAGAATTCTAGATAACGGAAAAGGCAATAGTACTTGGGACAATATGGCTTCGTATATGCATAGAACAAAAGGTCTCCTTTATATTGTCCCAAGCACAAATTTAATTTCCAATATTGGCGACTATGGTTTACATGCAAGGGGTAAAACTAAATATCATTATACCGATTTTGATAAAAGTTTTATTGTAAAAAAACATCCTGAGAATATTGAATGTAATGTTGAATATGACAAATACCATTTTCGAAACTATATAAATAAAAAGAGACGATTTATGGAACGATTAATTCTGAGAGTTAAATCAATGATTAAATCTCTCAAACTATGAAAGCTTCAGAAGAACTCAGCTTAATAAAACATAATTACTGTATTGGCTGCGGTGTTTGTACAACAACAAAGGCCAGTTGGATCCAGTTAGATAAATACGGTAAGTATAAAATAGAATACGATCAATTAAATCAGTCTAGCGCAGAAGATATACTAGATATTTGTCCTTTTTCATCTTATGCTGACAATGAAGATCATTCTGCGAAAAAATTATTCCCTGCTAATAATTATAAAAAGACTGACTCAATAGGTTATTATTTAACTAATTATGTAGGTTATGTTCTGGATGAAAGTATTCGTTCGAGTTCAAGTTCAGGAGGTATTATAACATGGCTTTTAACCAAACTACTTAGTAATGGCGATATTACTTATGCTGTTCACGTAGGCGAAAGTGATAAAGAATCCTTGTTGTTTAATTATCAAATTAGTAAAGATAAAGAATCAATTATAGCAGGAGCCTCATCACGTTACTATCCTGTCGAAATGTCTTCAGTCCTTAATTTCATTAAGCAAAATGATGGTAAATATGCTATAGTTGCATTACCATGCTTTGCTAAAGGGTTAAGATTATTACAGCAGAAAGATGAGATATTTAAAAAGAGAATAAAATATATTATATCCCCAATTTGCGGACATCTAAAAACGACTAACTATGCTGCTTTTTTAGCATGGCAAAAAGGTGTACCTCCCTCAAGATTGCATTCAATAAACTTTAGAAAAAAAATACCAGGTAAATTAGCATCCCAATATGGAACAAAATTTTTTACAAAGCATAATGATTCAATAGAAAGTTTTTCAGTGGGCAATTCAACTTTCAAAATGGGTACTGACTGGGGGCATGGAATGTTCAAGTATCCAGCATGTGATTTTTGTGATGATGTTGTTGGTGAATTAGCAGACGTATCAGTAGGCGATGCCTGGCTTGACAATTATGTAAATGATTATAAAGGGAACTCCATTATTATAGTAAGGAATGAAAACATAAATGGACTTTTAAATAGCACTGCCTCCAAGGATGAGATTAATATAGAAGAAATACCTTTGGAACTTGTCGAGAAAAGTCAAGCAGGTGGCATTAGAAACAAGAAAGATGATTTAAAATATAGGTTATGGCTCAAAGAAAAAGAGAATAAATGGCATCCGCCAAAACGGGTGTCTGCTTCGGAAAGCGCAGTAAATTCAAACAGAAAAAAAATAATTGAAATGCGATTACTAATTAGCCAATATTCGCATGAATTATTTATCGATGCACAGCAAAGAAATAATATAAGATTTTTTTACCGTAAAATGAATCCTTTTCTAAATCGATATTATATTATTAATTATGGGGTGTTTAGATTTTTAAAACATAAAATAAAAAAAATACTATGGAAATTGGTATATTGACGTTTCATTTTGCATACAACTACGGCGCACTATTGCAGTGCTATGCTTTACAGGAATATTTGACATCATGCGGGCATGATGTTAAAATTATAAACTATATACCACCCAATGTAAAGCATAGGCCTTATTGGAATCAGCTAATTAGCAGGAAACTTTCAATTTCTAAAGTCTTAAAGATTATTAAAAAAATACAGTATGCCCCTTTACAAAATAAAGAGTTTGATTTATTTAGAAAAACACATCTTAATCTCACAGAAGTTTTTTCCTATGAAAAACTGTCAAAAATAAATAACGAATTTGATGCAATAATTGTTGGAAGCGATCAAATTTGGAATCCAAGTCAGCATAAAATAGGGTCATACTTTTTATCTCATCTAAAACAGTTTAAAGGTAAAAGGATAAGCTATGCACCCTGTTGTGCTTACAATAAAGTAGATAGCGAAGTTAAAGGTCAATTAGTCAAAGCGCTAAGCGATTTTCATGCAATTTCGGTTAGGAATAAAGAAACACAAAGATTTGTTTTTGACCTTGTTAATCATAAACCTCCGCTTGTTGTTGATCCGACACTTTTATGGAATTTTAATGAATTTTATAATGAAAAGCCACTAATAGTTGGTGATTATATATTAACTTATATTTTAGGGAAGGAAATAAAAGGGGGGCATAAGAAAATCATAGCTAGATTAAAGGAAAAATATCCAAAACATCAAATTGTTTCGGTAATCCTTACTGAGAATAATCCGCAATTATTTAATTGGTCAGATAAAACCTACTGGTGTGCAGATACAATTGAGTGGTTAAATATGTTTAATCATGCTTCATTTATTTACACAGATTCTTTTCATGGTCTTCTTTTTGGCATCAAGTTTAAAAAACCTTTCATCGCATTTTATGCCGAGCAGGCCAGATCATCACGTTTTATTGATTTAGCTCAACGATTTGGGAATATCGAAAATAATATTGTGGAAAGTTTTGATGACGCTGTTAAAAAAGATTCTTTCAATCAAATTATTGATTTTAGTGATCTTGAAGAAAAAATAAAAGTGGAGGTTAATAAATCTGTTTCATTCCTTACTCAATCTCTAATAAGGTAGTTAACCACACACATATATTTGTTTTATTCAACAGTTTTTATGGATATTTCGGTGCTTTATGTGTGCCAGAAAGTTAATAAAATTTTATGAAAAAAATACTCTTCATTCATCATGCCACAGGTTGGGGAGGAGCACCAATAAACTTAATAGAAAACATTAAGGCATTAGATAAAAACACATATGTACCACATGTGTTACTGATAAGAGATTCAATTGTTTCTCAGAAGCTCGAAGAAAACAACATCTCTTACAGTATTGCTCAATCAGTTTTTTATAAACGATTCTATCGCTACTTTACACATTCTGAAGCTAGCTATATACATTTTTATCAGATTATTAAATTTTTAAAACTATCTATTTGCTGGATTTTATCGCGATACATTTTCGCATCCAAAGAATTAACACGATTCAACTATGATATAGTACAAGTTAATTCATCAGTGTTGTCTGATTGGCTTAAACCATGCGGTAAAAAAGGAAAGGTCATATATCATATACAAGAACCCTTTCGTAAAGGGAATTTAGACTTGTTATATCATTTTTTTCGTTATCAAGTAAAGCAATATGCCGACCATATAATCGCTATTAGCAACGACAATGCGCAACGGATTAATATACCAGAGAAAACCACGGTAATTTATAACTATGCAAATATTCCTGCTAATGCCCCCCCTATAAATTCCTACGCCTCTAAAAAGGTTCTGTATATTGGGGGCGATGCAAAAATCAAGGGTTTTTATACACTAGTAGAAGCTTTACAATATTTAGATAAGGATATAACGGTGTATTTTGGCGGCAGCTACTCATTAGCCAAAAAATCAAAGAATCCTATCAAGCAATTTATAAAATGGACTATCAGGCATGGTCAGAAAAAGCGAAATGCGATTCGTAAAATGCGCAAACATCCAAACGCTATTGAGCTAGGGTTGATTCAAGATGTTGATAAGTATTTAGATGAAATATGCTGTCTGGTCTCACCCTTTTCTGCTCCCCATTTTTCCCGTCCAGTTATTGAAGCCCACCTACATAAAAAACCCGCAATTGGCTCTGATGTGTCAGGGATGAATGAAATTATTGAGCATAATGTAACGGGTATACTATTCCAAAAAGATAATCCAGTGGCGCTTGCAGCTGTAATAAATGAATTGACCCAACATCCCGATAACGCAAAAACAATGGGAGAAAAAGGATATGCAATAGCTGTTGAGAAATTTTCACCTAACAACATACAAGCATTTCAGCAGGTTTACAATAAGTTACTAAATGCCTAAAAGAAAAGCACTATATTATATCGCTTTTATGCTTTTACTTACAGCCTTACTGATGGTTGTATCGAATAATGTGCGCATTTTAGCCAGTTTCAGGTTTCTATGGGCGCCAGGGTTTTTACTGTTTACATTTATTTTTTACAGGAAAGTATTTACTGCAAAGAACGTAATTGCGGCGTTAGTTTACGGTATTTTATATGTGGCCATTCTACAGTACACCCTTTGGAACTATGCCAACGATTGGTATAAAAGAATGATATTCGAAGATTTTTATGCCATGATTGTTTTTGTTTTGCTCTTTGCAGTATTTCATTACAATAGGTATTGGGAAATTTGGAGCAAGCTGGCAAAATTTAGCATTCTATTTATGGTTATTACTGGTGTTATGACCATTGTGGCTACTGAAATAAACCCTCTTGTAGTTCGCGGTTCCTACTCTTCGGGCTACCTTGAGATAGATAATTATGATTTCCTACACCGTTTGGGTTTCGGATCCTATGGTTATATGACCGCCATTGTGGCCCTATTCCCTATTTTGATTTACTTCTTAAAACAACAAAACAAGGTTTGGTTATCCAAAAAAATATTAATCCTATTTATCTTATTCCTATACTATATTCTTTTTAAAGCGCAAATTTTTGCCAATATACTGGTTGCTTCGGGCGTGCTAGCATTTTCCTTTATGGGCGCTCGTAGGCTAAGTAAAAGCATTGGTTACATTATTGTTGTAGCAATAGCTTTGAGCCTGGTACCCACCAGTTTCTATGCTAATAATTTCAGGAATATTGGTAATAATTTTGAATCAAGTCCTTTATTACACAGCAAGTTTAACGATATGGCTGAATATATTGAAAACCCAGTACTAGATGAGGACGAAACAAGCACAGGCTCAGGTAGCAGAGCCTCCCGATACCCAGCCCTACTAAAAACTTTTTTGGCAGCACCACTTTTAGGCGATGCAAGTTACAATAGTCCCTATTTGGACGAGCTAAGTACAGGTGGGCATTTATATTGGATGAGCCGTTTGGCGCTTTGGGGCATTTTTGGTTTTGTGGGGTATTTATTTATGCTACGACAAGTTTTTAAACCTGTTTTGCGGATATTCGATAGCGAATTTCGTTTTTATTACTACCTGTCTTTGGGCTCAACTATTGCTTTGGGTTTACTTAAAAATATAGCGGGTAGAGAACCTTACATAATGCTCTTAATTATTATACCGGGTTTATATTTTATTAAGGAGCAATTCTACTCCCGTCAAAATTCGAAGATTAGCAAAACTAAAGTATTGTAAACAAAAGTGTATTCCATTTATAAACACCTTATATATAAATTTCAAAAAAATAATACATTAAATCATATTACAAACTTAATATACCTCTAAAAACCAACAATACAAGTAATGAAAATCTTACTTTTCACCACATCTCTTTTGAGCGATAAAGATTCATCGTGGCTTTTATTAAAAAAAATGATAAAACAGCTAAATGAGCATGAGATAACAATTTACTCAGCAAATTATTTGCGTAAAAAAAACAACAAGTATGAGAATTATCACATAATACACAATACTTTAACTCTAAACACCCCCTTAATAGCCAAGTCTATCAATAAAATATGGAAAAAACTTAATTTTTATATTGCTCTTTTTTATTCCAGGAAATTATCGAGGAAAATTCATCAAATTGTTGTTAAAAGGTCGATTGATAAAATATGGATTTATAACGGTATGCTTACCGTTTTAACATTAACCGAATTATTAGAAAAAATAACAATCCCTTACCATGTCAGTATTTTTGATGACCTATTAAACAATAAAAATTACAAAGCCTATGAAAAAAGCTTAAATAATGAATTTATTAAAATAATTAAAAACAGCACAAGCCTTGATGTTGTAGTACCTGAGCAAAAAGACTACTATATAGAGAGGGGGATACTCCAGCCATCCCATCAGGTTGGTATATCCTATGGCGGATATTTCAAAGACAGTAGTAATGTAAACCTTGAAATACAATCCAATGTTACAAAAATATGTTTAACTGGTAATATTTTTGGCATAGAATCCTTTATAATATTTTGTTCATCAGTAGAAAAAACTTGTGTGAAAAAAGGAATTAAAATTCATATTTATACAAATAACAATCCTTTAACATTACAAACCATAAAAAAATCATTAATTAAATTTACTAATTTCGTAACAATAATGCCATTTGTACCAGAAGAAAAAATCGTTAGCACAATAGCACAATACGACTTAGCCTACATTCAAGTACCATTCAGCAAAGAAGACAAGCATAAAGCAATTACCTCTTTCCCAAGCAAAACACATAACTACCTGTCATCTTCGGTACCAATACTTCTTCATTCACCCGATTACGCAGCGGTATCACAGTTTTTAAAAACAAATGGTTTATGTTATTCAATTAATACAATAGACCCAGAAGAGATCTTGCTCAAATTCGAGCAACTTTTATGTTTGGATACTAGGAAAGCAATTCACAAAAAAATAGTTGCATTTAACAATAAACCTAACAATAATTTACATTTTAACAATTTGATGAAAATCATTGGGGCTTAATAAATATAAGCGCTTAATAGCGCTCGTCAATTAAAACAAAGAAAATGCAAAATTACATTATAATAATACCAGCAAAAGATGAGGCACAATTTATTAACAGCACACTTAGCAGCATCATTGGGCAAACGTTATTACCAAAAAAACTCATCATAGTTGATGATGCCTCATCTGATAATACCGCACAAATTTGCAATTATTACACCAATAAATATAACTGGATAGAACTGGTAAGAAACAATCATAAAAAAATACGTTATGAAGGCACACCTGTAGTAGAGGCATTTAAAAAAGGGTTAGATTCTTTACCCTCGAAATATACCTATGACGTAATATGTAAAATTGATGCTGATATTATTTTCCCGAAAGAATATTTTGAGCGTGTAATGACAGCCTTCACTAATAACCCTAAAGTCGGAATGTGCGCAGGACAATGTTTAGAAGAAGAAAATGGTATATGGGTTGAAAAAAGAGCAGCATCATATCATATTAGGGGTGCGCTAAAAGCCTATAGAAGAGAATGCTTTGAGGATATTGGAGGATTGAAGCCTGTTTTGGGATGGGATGGCATTGATGAGATGAATGCCATGTTTAAAGGTTGGCAAACAATGCTTATTGAAGGTTTGTGGGTAAAGCATTTGAGACCAACTGCCTCACATTACCAACCAACTAAACTAGCAAGAAAACTTGGTACTGCCAATTATAAAAACGGAGGCAATTTATTATTATTATTAATCAGGATTATTGTTAAAACAAGGAATAAACCATACTTTATTTGGTCTTATAATTATGGGCTAGGGTATTTAAGTGCTCGAGCGAAAGATGTAGATAAAAATGTGTCACCAGAATTGGCTAGATTTATTAACAGATTTCATTTTAAGCGTATTTTTAGATTTCAAAAATAGATTAAGAGGTTAGTTTTTAGTTATCAATTCATTGGTAATAAACTCAATATTTTTATTGTAGACTTCAATACTGTCAACCACCACCTATATAGACTATTCTTAAAACATGAAAAGTACATTGTAAAACAAATAGCAGCAATAGTTAAAAAAACGGGGTTTTGATTCGCAAACTGTTGCAAATCAAATTATCGAAATTTACAAAAAAAGCAATCAATGAAAATATTAATTGACATAGGCCATCCCGCCCACGTTCACTACTTTAAAAATGTGATTTCACAATTACAGAACAGGGGGCACTCTGTATTTGTTGTGGCACGCAAAAAGGAAGTTTCTTTTAGATTGCTTACTGCGTATAATATTTCATTCACCTCACGAGGAAAAGGTAAAAACAGCTTATTAGGCAAGTTTTTCTATTTATTCAAGGGTACTTACGTGGTTTATAAGCAGGCCAAAATGAATAAAATAGACCTTTTTGTGAGTTTTGCCTCTCCCTATAATGCATTGGCCTCTATACTGTATAAAAAGCCCGTAATTACCCTCGATGACACCGAGCACAATGTATTTAACCATAAAATATACACCAAATTATCTAGCTCAATATTAACACCTAAGTACTTTAAAAAAGAGTTTGGAGAGAAGCATATAAGATTTAGTGCTACCATGGAATCGGCATATCTTCATAGTGAATACTTTATCTCAGAAAACTTAACTTTTTCAAAGCCCCAAACTAAAGATAAAAACGTCTTACTCAGATTTGTTTCTTGGCAAGCCTCACACGATGTTAATCAAAAGGGCTTTACCAACTCAGATATAAAACTATTAATTAAAGAGCTCTCACAAGTTGTCAATGTACATATTTCATCAGAAAAAAACCTACCACAAGAGTTTAGTAAGTATGCCATTAAAATTGCTCCCGAAAAAATACACCACTATCTAAAAACCGTAGATTTATTCATAGGAGAAAGTGGTACAATGGCCACCGAAGCATCCTACTTAGGAACTCATGCAATTGTGCTTAACTCTGCATCAAATGAATTTGGGGTATTCGATTGGTTCTCAAATTTTGAAACATTTTATATCGCTAAAGATTTTAATGATTTACTCAATAAAGCTAAGGAATTACTAAATACACCCGACCTAAAGTTCATAGCAGAAAGTGCATTAAACGAAATAAATCAAGCCGAAATTTCATTGACCGACTTCCTCATTTGGTTCATCGAAAACTACCCCCAAAGTGCAACAATTATGAAGGAAAACCCTGATTATCAGTACAAATTTAGGTGAGTTAACAGCTAAAAACTAAAAACTAAAAGTGAAAAACTAAAAGTGAAAAGTTAAAAACTAAAAACTAAAAGTTAACAGTTGAAAGTTAAAAACTAACAGTTAAAAGCCAACTGCCAACCGCTTCCCTTCCCGTCATTGCAATCTTCCATTCCGTCATTGCGATGAGGAACGAAGAAGCCAATTTTTTCTTTCGCAATTAAAGTGCCTCATAAAGCGTGTAGATAAACAGATTAGCTTCGCTGAGCTCGTCCTTTGTACTCGGTTGCTTCGACAGAAATTACGCTGTCTCGCAATGACGGAAAATATTTGGGTTAGCAAACCCGCAACCATCTCAACCTCAAACTCAACCTTAACCTTGCTTTTGGCTGTTAACTTTTGGCCATTGGAGTTTCGCGGAGTCCACTCGGGTTCGCAAACCCGCAACTCACTGCTCACTGCTCACTCTTCACTCATCACTCATCACTCATCACAATCAAACAGATCACTTCGTCGCAAAGTACGCTCGCGATGACGGAAAATATTCGGACTAGCAAACACACAACCATCTCAACCTCAACTTCGCTCTTGGCTTTTAGCCTTTGGGCTTTGGTGCTTCGCATGTTGCGGTGCGGTGGTTTCGAGACCCACTTCGAGCACCTCAGCGCATCGCTCAACCACCATCGCAAGTGCCCTTTGCTCCCCCGTCATCGCGAGCGTTCTCTGCGAAGCGATCTATTTAACCCGTAACCATCTAAACCTCAACCTTAACCTAGCTTTTGGCTGTTAACTTTTGGCCATTGGAGTTTCGCGGAGTCCACTCGGGTTCGCAAACCCGAAGCTCGCAACTAAACCCTACTCCCCATGCGTATTAGGTATATGGTACTGCGGCCCGGTTTCGGGTACTCGGTGAATAAGAACATCCCATTCAATTATAGTAGAGCATCCTGCTGCATTAGTAACTGTTGCAGTAACTTTTTTGACCACACTAGTTGCAGAAGCCAAGGATCCCGTAAATATTCCCGAATTATCGTTCCAATTAATTGTAATACTATTATTCCCTTGACCTGTTATTGTACCAATAGTATTCCCTTCGTGCGCTTCAATAGTCCAAGCGTATGTCCATACCGCATTGTATGTAACCTCAAATCCATCACCTATAGCACCTGCGCAGGTTGTAGCATTACCATTAACGGCTATCGCTGCGGGCAGAGGATTCACCGTAACTATTGCTAAATCTGCGAGTTGCACACCACACGAGTACTCGTTTGTAGCCCAAATATTATAGGTTGTTGCTACAGCAGGAGATACAGTAATGGTAACATCACCCCCAGGGCCACTACTCACGGCTGTACCCACAAAAGAATTATCGCTATGTAAACGTAATTGGTAATCTATACCAGCTGGTGCAGCTGTAATTAATATATCTGCATCATCACCAACACAAACAGTTGGGTCGGAAACTGTATTTGTAGTAAGAGGCAAAGGATTTACAGTTACTGAAAGTGTATTACTAACAGTGGTAGAGCCTGTTTCATCTACTTTTACAGAACAATTAGTTGGCACTAAGACATTATTCCACGAAACAGTTATTTCATTTGTATTCAGACCAGATATAATATTGCCACCATCAACTGTCCAAGCATAGGTGTGTGTACCAACTGCTGGGGTTGAATATGTTTCTATTTCGGTTCCTGTACTTGAGCAAACAATATTATTCCCTGACACCAATGGATCAGGAATATCTGTTAAAGTAACATTATAAACGGGTGTAGTTGTACTACAACCACCTACTGTTATTGTTTCTGTCAATTGAACAGTTCCTGCGGTTCCGGTTCCCCACAATACAGATATTTCGTAAGTCCCTGCACCAGATTGAACCGTTCCTCCAGTTACCGTCCAACTATATGTATGCCCTGCAGCATAAGGTGTGCTATAACTTACTGTAGAACTGGCGGGAGTTGTTGTTAATCCTGAGATTTCTGGTTCTGGAGACTCATTAAGCGTAATGGTTACTGTTGAAGTAAAATCGCTAATTCCTGTACTACCAGTAGCATCCCGTATATATGAAATATTAAATATATAAACACCTGAATCTCCAGTTGCAAGTGGTTCCATCGTATTTGATACAATCAAATTATATGGTGATGTGGCTATATTACTTATCGTAGTTTCATTTGCCCCATCAATTTTGTATCTAATAGTCCAGGGAGCGGTACCAGTAAGGTCAATTTCAATATTTGTGCTTGAACCATCGTCGCAAATTGCATCATCAGAGCTTGTTATTTTAGCCGTTGGTAAACTTTCAACTCCAATGGTAAAGAAATGGTTGCCCACTAAATTAACTGCAGGGTTTGTCCGTATAGTTCCTGAGCTTACGCCTCCATCATTTATAACATTCCCCCTATTTATCCATGAAGTATTCCATTCTACAATCCGAAGTTTAGCTCTAGTTGCTGCATCGGGAGGAATAATACCACTTGTAGCATCCCATCGAACAGTAACATTTGCAGTGGCTGCTGCTGGTCCGTTTACACGCCAGTACTCTGAACTACTAACCGCATCAACCGGTGGAGTTTTTATAGTAGGATCGTAACCATCATCTAACGGGTTATGGTTGTAATACTGTACAATATAATTTCCGGTAGTAGTAGCCTCCGAAACAGCAAATTTCCCATACCGTGCTCCAGTAGCGTCACCCACAGGGTAATTAAAACTGCCATTAGCCAATATTCTTTTCTGTAAAGGCCCATTAACAAATGATGCTGAGCCACCTCCAACTACTGCATTTGAACTAGTATTTGATATTGAAAGAAGATTAGTAGTACTTGTTGTAATATTTCCTGATGTTAAATACAGTAAATTCGAAACATTAACTTTGCCAGCACCAGCAAGAGTTATTCCGGAAGAGTTATTTACTTTAAGATTATAAAACTGCTCAGTTGTTGCTCCACCTGTAACCGTAAGTATTTGAGAACTTGACCCATTAAAATTGACTGTACCCTTGCCAGAGATAAAACCTCCGTTAGCAGCAGTATTATTATCGGTCCAATCGCCTAAAATAGTTATTGTTCTATTAAATAACTCATTACTTAAAGTAGCTCCACTTTGTATTGTAAGGTCATTTAAAACTTTTAAATCCTCGGCACTTATTAACTTTTTCCCTGTTCCCGAGAAAATAACATTTTGATATGGATTATAATTATTCCCCGGTTTTAAAGGAAGCGTTGCTTCGTTATCTCCAAAAAACTCCAAGGTACTACCTTCTGTTTGCATAAACTCGTCATATTCTCCACCTGGAAACACAAATGTACCATCTCCTGTTGATGTTAACTTTAATGTGCCATTCCCTCTAACATGCCCTAAGTTATGCAATACTGTTGTACCAGCATCTAATATGCCTTTAATCTCTACAGAATAAGCTACCGCAGTAGTATTATCTAGAGTAACCGTATGAGATGGTTCAATAACTACAGGGTTTCCATTTGGAATGCAATTGCAAGATGCACCACCTGAACTTACTGACCATGAAGTTCCATCGAACCAGTTACCATTTTTGATGCTATATAGTGTGGGCTTATTTGGGGTAAAATTACCTGCTTCGCCTGCCGTATATTCACCATCGAGATATGTAACTGGAGATATTGTAATTAAATCGTTCACGTAATCAACTACTCCTGTTGGATTAGGAATTCCTCCTTCTGGCAACCATTCATTAATTAGATAACGTCCAGGTAAATAACTGGTTTCTGTCCCCGACACATCCGAATCTAAATAATTATAGGTGTGAACTACTGAATAGGGGCTAGAAAATCCTGACGAAACAACATTCCAATAATAGGCAAGTTCATCGCCACTACCATTACTAACAGCTGGATGAAAGTAATTTACAGGTTTTACTGTAATACTCGCATCTGTATTTGGATTTGCTGTAAAACTGTAGGTAGCTGGAGTATATTTACCTGAAACACCTATTGGAAACGCGAAGGTTGAAACACCTGTTTTGAATATTTTTTTTACCCCTGCATCAGAAATAACCCCATTTAAGATAATCATTTTTGAGCTATTAGGACTGCCTGTAATAGTAGCATCCTTACCAAATGTAAGCAAATAATCATCAATGTAAATATTACCGTTTATAAAGTTTAACTCTCCATTTATAACCGAATTATCAACCATATTAACACCGGCGGAATTATTTATATCAATATTTCCGAAAACGCCAACACCATTACCAGAAATAACCTGCTCCTGGGTTCCTTTAAAGATTATTCCTCCACCAGAAACTGAGCTAATATGTGCTGCATTGTTTTCAATATTCCCAACAAGTGTTATTTCATTCCCATTATCGTCAATGTAACCTGACAATAAAGTTAGATTCTTATTAATTCGAATATTACTATTCGCCCCCAAAGTAAGTGTGCCACTTGAAGCATTAACTAAACTAGAGAAATTCGTAAGGTTTGTTCCAGATCCCACAATAGATGAACCTGTTAACCCATTAAATGTTGTTGTTTGCGTGTTAGAACCAGCTTGATACCCACCAACCGAAAATCCTACCCCAGCATTATTATTACTATTTATCAAACTATTACCAATAGTAACATCTAATCCATTGGCCCTAAACTCAGAGTTACCGTTTATGGTAAGGTTATTCTTAAGAGTTAAAGGATATATTTTTAGATTCAGGTATTTATTATTCGTATTACCATCTACCTCCATATCCCATAGAGGAACAGATGTAACCACATTAAACTGTGAGGTTGGAGTTGAAGAATTACCAAAGACCACTGCACCGCCCGTAACTGTTGATGTTTCGGGAGCAATATAAAAATCATTATGTAGTGGATTATTAAAATTACCAATAATATTCAAAACACCTCCAGACATATTAAAAGCACTTCCTGCATTTAATACTTCAAACATTCCCCTTGAATCATCAGCCTGTTTACCGGCTATAGTAACTGTAGAGTTTCCGCTCTGACTATAATTTAATGATCCAGTACTTATTGTGGTTGGTCGTCGTATTTGTCCATTTACATTTAAGACACCATTACCCGATACAATTATCTCTGGATACCCACCCGAAGAGTATTCAATATCATTATTAAAATTAGTACCTGTTCCAATATTAACAGCCCCAGCTAGCACTTCCAGGCGTCCATCAAGTATTAAATCTGTGCTATTATTTGCTGCTGCACCACCTATATTAATTGTTCCTCCATTTGCCGATAAGCTCCCAGACTCAGGTATTGTAAAACTGCCTGAATTGGTTAGATTTAATGTTATTAAGCTGGACAGTCTAAACGTTCCATTTGAGAGCGTTAAAGCAGTAGCCAAGCTTGTATTTAAAGAAAGAACATCCGATTTTACCTCTAGCACTGTATTTCGCGATGATCCCTTATTAACTGTAATCGTATTAAAGCTTGTTATTGTCCCTCCCCCGGTAATCTCTTTATTTTCATCTCCAAAGAAAGTTACATTACAAACCGAATTTGCCCCAGGATTCATATCAAAAATACCATCATTTTTGAGATTTCCTTTTAAGTTTAAAAGGTTTGTTGCTGAACCTGAAGTGTTAACATCAAACGTTGCGCCTGTATTAACAGTAATATCACCATTAACAGTTAGGTTTTGTGCAACATTACTGGCATTCATATATCTTAATGTACCTCCATTAATAATCAGGTTAGAATCCACAGTAAGGGTTCGTGTTGTAGCTAAAGTATTAAATTGCGTTAGTCCCCCGCCATTAACCGTAAAATCATTATAAACAATAAGGTTTGCATCGGGAAGTATTATATTCTTCGCTGTGTGCGGTGTAGTTACCAAATTATTATAAGAAGTAATATTTACTGTTGACCCACCAGAAGTATAGGTAGTTGGCAATCTGAAAGTTGCCGCCCCAAGCGTTGCTATACTATAGTACTCAACAGTACCACCTCCAATACCTAAGAAGTTGCCAAAGTCGCCCCCTGGGAATACAGCCGTAGCACCAGCCGAAGAAATTTTCAGAGTCCCATTCCCTAAAACCTTGGTATCGGGTATTGCTCCCATATTATGGCCCGTGGTTGTTTGCAAATCAAGGGTAGAACCTCCATTTATTTGAAGACCACCTACAATAATGTTGTTAAAACCAACAGGTACAGTAACCGTATGGTTAAGCGCTGATCCATCTCCAATCACCACTGGATTATTTGGTCCTGGCAAGGCACCATCAGCTACACCACTATTACTTATGGATGACCATGTATTTGCATTATTCCAGGCTCCTGTTTGTCGGCTATAAAAGACCTTTACTGCTTGAAATGCATCTGGGTATCCAGCAGTGAAATCTCCATCAATATAATTGACATTTTTAAATAAAATATCATTAGTCGCATCCACAACAGCAGCTGGATTATTAATAATTGTCCAAGAGTAAGGATTGTATACGGCAGGAATATAGCTCGCTTCTATTCCATTAAGATCAGAAGTAGCATAACGATATGTGTGAGATACGGAACCCGATGCTACTCCTGTAAATTCAGAGCTAACAACTTTCCAATAATAATCGAGAGCGTTTAGCGAAGTGGTAAACGGTTGCTTTTGAGCAACCGGCTTTATATTTACACTACCCCAAGTTGTTGGAACTGATGTAAACTGAATTGTAGCAGGCGTATAGTCGCTGGCTGTACCCAAAGGAAAAATAAATAAATTAGTGCTATTGAAAGTTTTCACAACACCTCCATCACTTTGATTACCGGAAGTGCGAATCATTTTTGTGCCAGAAAAAACTTGTGTTGTTCCAGTTACAGCATCGTAAATATTGCTATTTTCACCCAAACTCAATTTATAGGTCCCTATAACTAACAATCCATTATTGGCAAGCCTCAAATTACCGGTAAGGCCTTGGTTTGCAATTAAAGTAGATGTACCCGATGTTTTATTAAGAATAAGATTCCCGAACTTACCATTCCCATCGCCCCCAATAGTTTGATTTACAGTGCCATTTAGGATTACAGCCCCACTGGCCTGACTTGTATGCGTACCAGAGTTTGTAATATCACGAGCAACATTTATTGTACGCCCCATATCTTGTAAAAAACAGTTGCTGCTAATTGTTAAGTTATTACGTATTACCAAATTTTGTGCTAACGAAGTATTACTCGAATTAGTAATTACCAGATTATACAATCCTGTACTTATAGTACCTGCATTATTAAATAATTGCCCACCTGTTCCGTTAAAAGTGGTGGTATTATTACCAGGAGTGTAGGTTGCGCTAGCAGGGATAGAAAAATTACGAGCTACAGAAACATTTTGATTGCTAGTACTGAAAATTGCTCGGTTTTCTAAACTTAAATCATTAAGTATTTCTAATGGTTGTATTGCAATCGCTGGTGTATTGTATTCCCCCCCGGCAAACGAAGAAATTTGCGCATTTTGAGTATTGATTGTACTATTAATATTTAAATTCCACAAAGGGATTGTTGTGTTAAATAATGAATTACGTGCAGCTGTTACTGTTATATTTATGTCACCACCCGTTATAGAAGCGTTATTTTTGTCAGACCCCAATATTAGACTGAAACCTCTACCAGATGACCCAAGACTACCAGTTGAGGTTGGAGCTAAAATATTTATTGTACCCCCACTCATTTTAAATACGTTATCGCTGTATGGTAGACAAAAACTAGAATAGGCACCTACAGTGTTATTCCCTGTTACATTAATGGTACCACCACTTATTGTAAATGCTCCTCTATGAGTTCCTGCAATTGCAGATGTTCTTATACAGGGAGATGTAATACTTCCTGATTCTATGACAAAAGCACTCTGATCCCTTAGCACGAGTCCTTGATTAGCATTTGCATTTAAAGTTCCTGAATTAGATATCTTTAGTTTTCCATAAAGTACCAGAGTAGAATTTGCATCACCAGCTGTAACATTTGCTCCATCAATCCACAATTGAGCATCTAAATCAATATTGTATACAACTCCTGTAGATAAACGAGGAAGTATAATGTTCGCTCCTAAGCGGACAGTCCCTGCTAGTAATCCCAGAGCATTATCATTCGGTATGTCTGGAGCATCCACTGAAGGAGGAGAGGTTTGTTGATTATTTCTCCCATACAACATAAAATTAGTAGAAGCTGATGCATCGATATTTAAAATATAGGTTTGGTCAATCCCCTTATCAATTTCGATACGATAAAAGTCGGTCTGTCCATTACATAGTATGCTTTGGTTGGCTGTAGTGTTGTTGAAAACCGCATCGGCACGGCCGTTATTAGGTATTCCTGTGTAATTTGGTGCACCCAGGTTAGTAAATCTTACCACCCCATTATTCGTAAAATCACCCTTAACAATAAAGCGGTGATTAGCATTGCCTATACCCACCTGTATGCGTCCACTTTCATTTACAGTAACCGAACCCCCAATATCTATTGTTTTTGAGCTGTTCGTGGTATTGTTGATTTGAAATATCCCGCGTTTTACGGTTAGGTTTCCGTTAACCACCATATCCCCTGGCAAAGTACTAATTTGAGTATCCGTTGATAAGTTAATTATCAAATTATTATATTCGAGCTGTGCTAAATTAAAACTTGCAGTGTTATAGTACTCAACAGTTCCTCCATCAGCTGACACAAAACTATCCCAAGTTCCACCCGGCCAATTTGCAGTTTGCAAACGCAATAATCCTTGCCCACTAACCGTACCAAAATCATGCCCAGTAGTTGCGCCAAGGTTAAGAGTTCCTCCCTCATTTATTTTTGCAGAAAGCACCGTATAATTACTTGCTGTTGTAGTTACTGTTCGGCCATTTAGAACAACTACACGGTCGTCGGTTCCTGGAACCGCCCGATTAACAGATAAGGTCCCAGATGGGTCTGTTGTCCATGTTTCAGCTGTAGACCAAGCTCCCGATTGGTAAGAATAATATGTTGTAATAGTGGGCTCCTCTCTGGCTGTCCATTGACCGGTTAATTCAGTTACCCCCGAAGCGGTCATTGGGTTTGATCCTGCTACACTATAGGTTGCAAGTATTTCCCAAGTTGAAGTTCCTGAATTGTAGAAGGCAGGAATATATTTAGACTGTTTACCTCCTGAGCCTATTTCTCCAGGGGTAGCATAAGTAAATCGTAAGTTTGCACTTACACCCGATAGTCCTGTTTGAGATATATCCCAATATTTATGTAAATCGGTATCATTTGCAGCAGGTGGACCCGGGGCAACAGTTGGTTTAGCGCTAACTCGAATTGAACCCGTTCCGGTAACAGTAGCAGTTATAGCTGTAATTTCAAAGGGAGTATAACGACTTCCTGTACCAACAGGATAAACCATTGCAAAATCAGCTACACTAGCATTGGTACTCTCCTTTACTAAGCTACCATCCCCATCACACTCTATCATTGAAGTGCTACTGAAAGCTCCTGTAATTGAAGCTCCATCCAGTAAGGTAATATTATTCGTTCCCGAACCCGTACTTAAAAGGCCGCTCGAAAAATTAAGTACTCCTGCAATAGATATATCGCCCTGAATGGTTTTTGTATCGCCCCCTGCAATTGTTAAACTACCATAATTATGTGTTAACACATCTTGTGCACCGGCAAAACCATAGCTAATGGTTGAACCCGGGTCAATGAATTCTGTGCCAACCCAAATTCCATTATCGTTTACATTGTGGTTGTATGTGGCTCCATTATCTAGCTGGAATTTAGAATTAGCAGGCAGGCTAATGGCAGCGTTTGCTGTAAGTGTTGCCCCATTCTCAATTTGTAGTGCCGAATTATTCCCGGTTATCGCCCATGGCGTGGTTGCTGCCATTGAGTTGGTAGCTTGAACAACATATGAACGATTGTTTGTAGTAAAATTTAGTGGGCTACTTCCACCTCCGGTTCTAACTGTATTCCAGTTGGTGAGCTGGGTTGGATCTGCTCCCTGAGAATAATAGGTAACCGGCGATATTACATTAATGGTGTAATCTTCGACTTCGCCATAGGTAGTACTTTCGCAAGGAGTAACAATTCCAGTATATGTAATACGAATTCTCATTCTTGTATAGCCTAAAGTAGCCCCTACTGGAGGTGTTATTATAGCCGTATACGGAGTAACACTATACGCTCCAGTAGCAATAGTTTCATTTTCATCTTCAAAATCACCATCCTGATTCCAATCTACCCAAATACCACATTGATCACCAGAGTAATAATCTCCATTAGTTACATCAATCGTATAATCATTACCAATTACCATATCGGTGCTTAGGCTCGTATAATCTGCGTAACTGCCAGATGCACTACTATTATCTATTGTTCCTACTTGTACCCTTTCAATATATTCATAAGTAGAATTATTCGATCCTGCAGCACAATAGATAAACGAGTTCCCACTAACCTCCACATTTCGAACTGCAGAGCCTCCACCACTATTTGTAATACTGCCGCTATAGTTTGTGTTTGCTGCAGAAGGAGAAAAACGCACATAAATGGTTCTTGGAGCCAATACGCTGCCTGTGTATGGAACATTAATTGATGTAGCAAAACCTGAACCACTACTTAACGAAACCTGAAAATTTGCAGGTGCCGTAACCGTTATATTGCCTGCTGCTGGCGAAAGCGTATTTGCAGATAGCGTATAATTTAATGTGGATGAGCTTCCGTTAGCGACAGACCCAAAGTTTAAACTTGTGGGGTTAACGTTTATGCCTTCTACAGGAGGGGTGCCTTTAATAACTATATCGTCGACTACAAAACCTGGGTTTGTTCCAACGCTGCCATCATTAATCCATCGAAATCCTATGTAAAATTGCTGGTTATCTAGAGTTGAAATATCTAAATCAGTTACAGCTTGGGTGGTTGTTCCTTGACCCTGATAATTCGTAGTGTTAATGTCAGTCCAATTTGTACCATCAGCTGACCATACTACTCTTCCATAATCGTAATTCGTTTCGCCCTCACATTTCCAGTTAAAACTGAGTGTCATGTTTGTGTAGGTTCTAGCATCTATCCTTTCGGAGTAAAAAGCTACCCTTTCCGTAGCTCTATCATTTCTATATTCGTAAGCAGTATTCCCATTAAAAATAGTTAAACTTCTAAATCCATTTATTTTAGCTCCTGTATTACCACCAATACCCCATTTGTTCGGATTACCAGCAATCTGGTATTGAATCCACTCATCTGTTCCGCTAGTTGGTATGTTATTTGAAACAACATATGTTTCAAAATCTTCAGAAAAAATTACTTCTTGCCCCAAAGCGTTTATGGATACAAGAATAGCGAATGCAAAAATGATAAGCTGTTTTATGGCGCGGTATGGGGTAGAATTATTCATATCGTAAAATAATTATTTGTGCGTTGGTAGCTAACAAAATAAATTTTTTCTTTTTAATAAACAAAGCTAGTAAAACTCTAATTGTCAATAGCCAAGTATTCCTTTCGTTCCTCTCTTACAAAATCGTAATATCGCAATTTCAACTTTAAAAAAACGGTATTAGGTAATCCATATTATTAATCAAAAATTGCGCCATACTCTGTACTTAGCATATTACCAAGCAAATACGCCAAGGGCAGAGGTTTTACAAAGCTTTTACTGTCCGAAAACGGGCTTTTAAGGTCGAAAGATAGGCACATTTTCGCTATTTTCGGACAATAAACTACGTACAATACGCAATTTTCAACAACTTGTTTACAAAAGGGTTAGGGCTTT